>Ga0209415_10000088_pt1 | contig 130533 bp, 121 predicted proteins | sample PeaSoiSIISIP2007_FD_187696 | JGI IMG/M metagenome (GOLD analysis project Ga0209415, IMG submission 187696) | Peat soil microbial communities from Weissenstadt, Germany - SII-SIP-2007 (SPAdes) (version 2) | ecosystem: Environmental > Terrestrial > Soil > Wetlands > Peat | place: Germany... | reverse complement strand
AGCCGACGTAGCTCAGTTGGTAGAGCAGCCGATTCGTAATCGGCAGGTCATCGGTTCAAGTCCGATCGTCGGCTCCAGATTCCTTTCTTCGCGGTACGCTGGCCGAAGGAACTTCTCTGTTGTGCCGGCAAGAAGCAGATTCCCTTCGGCTCCGCTCAGGGCAGGCTCTCGCCGATAAGGCTGGCTCGGAATGACAATGGTTTGGTTCAGGCTTCAGTCTTCAGTCTTTAATCTTTGCTGGGCTTTCTTGGCGTCAGGCCGCAGGCTTGCTTCACGCGGCTGAGGTCCAAACCCGCGGGCGAGAACTCGGCGATTTCGGAGCCGTCGCGGCCGGTGAGTTTCACGTTGAAGATCTGCGCGCCGATCAAGCCGCGGGTGGTGCCTTTGTCCATCTGGAGGAAGCGGTCGCGCATCCAGTTCCAGCCTTTGTAGCCATGCGCGTCGTCGATGCGAACTTCGACCTCGAGCTGCGGCTGTCCCCAAAAACCGGGACGGTTGGGCGGGCCGAGGCGAATACCGGGATTGAAATCGGCGTAGTTGTACTTGCCATCGGTGCAGACCAGTTCGACGCGCGGTTTGTAGCTCGGGTCCTCGCTCAGGTAATTGTTCGCCAGCAGCTCAAAGCGGACTTTCTTGGCCGCGGTCATGGGGTCTTCGACGCGGAATTCCATCCAGTTACCGCCGGCGCTGACGCCGTTTTCTTGCCCGGTCGCGCTCATGCTGCGTGGGTTTGGATTCATGGGGCGGTTTGGATTCGCGGGCGCATACTGGGCGCTGGCCGGCAGCGCCGTCGCGCAAATTAGTAAAAAGCCTGCAAAAAACGCCATCGTGGCCCGAGCCCGACGGCCTCCGCTGCGTAAGAATTGCGATGCTTTCAAGGGGTTTCCTCCCAACAGGATATCGCTACTATGTTGAACCCGGAATGGGGGAAAGAGTTGCTCCAAGTTTGACCGCTACCCGATTAAGTGTGGCGCGGCCAGGCTGATGAATTCTCTGGGAGTTATGACCTTGGTCTTCTTCCAAAACCTTGGGAAATGCTTCTGATTGCCGGTAACCAAATAGTCGGCGCGCGCGGCATCGGCACACTCCAGAAACATGTTGTCATCTGGGTCTGACGCAACCTCGAGGTGCCGCGACGGAATAACGGAATAGCTGTTGTTCCTGATGACTTGCAGCATCTGATGGCGCAGGCCCTTGCGAATGCGCAGTTCCGGCCGGGCAAGCACTTCGCTGTATTCCTCCAGGATGGCTCGCGAGACGTAAAGCCGGGCCGGTTTGGTGGTTGCAATCAGCAAGGCCGTGCGTTGCAGTCCGTCCGGCTTGAGGGCGGCGGAAACCACCACATTGGTATCGACGACCAGACGGAGCGGGAGCATTACCGCTTAGGCTTCCGGGACCTAGTGGCTTTGATGATCCGGTCGATCTGGCGTGAGGTCAGCTTACTGGTGCCGTTCCGCTCCGACTCCTCGCCGATAACTCGCAAGACCTCGGGCTCTGGCGCAGCCAGCTTGACGTAGTCGCGGATGCTGAGGAGCACGGCTTTGGGCGTTCCCCGCTTCTCGATGATGAGGGAGCGGCGCTCGTCATCGACGCGACGGAGCAGCTTTCCGAAATTCGCCCTGGCGCGCAGGGCGGAAACTACTATGGCGCCGTTGCTTGGAGCCGTGGTTGCCATGAACTCTCCATTTCAGCTATCTGAACTGTACAGTTCGACGATATCGAAATCAAGTGCCCAACGCCGGGGACTCCCGTCCCCGAGCTCTATGGCGTACCGGGGTTCCCCGCACTCCCGGACATCAATCCGCGGCAATGGCGGGCGATCTGTAGTTCTTCTTGCGCGGCTACAATCTGAATCTTGTCCGCGGTGATGCCGATGGATTCCAGGCCGTTTGTGGCGATGGAGCGAACGTAGTCGCTGTGCTCGCCGATGCCGCCGGTAAAGACGACGAGATCGGCGCCGCCGAGCAGCGCGGCGTAGGCGCCGATGACTTTGCGCACGGCGACGGCGAAAACCTCCAGGGCGAGAGCGGCGTGTGGGTCGCCCGAATGGGCGCGTGCTTCGAGCGCTTTCACATCGCTTTCCCCGGAAGAGAGGCCGAACAGGCCGCTTTGATGGTTGAGCAAGTCTTCCAGTTCGTCGGCGCCCAGTTTCTGGTTGCGCATGAGGAAGAGCACGACGCCGGGGTCGAGGTCACCGGAACGGGTTCCCATGGGGATGCCGCCGGCCGGGGTCAGGCCCATGGTGGTATCGACCGACAGTCCCTGGCGCAGAGCGCATAGACTCGCGCCATTGCCGAGGTGGGCGAAGATGGCTCGTTCGGGAATCTGCGAGCCGAAGTGCCGCACCAGCGACTCGTAGGAGAGCCCGTGGAAGCCGTAACGGCGAATGCCGGCATCGAAGTAACGCTGCGGGAGGGGCAGATGCGACGCGATTTCTGGGAGGGTGCGATGAAAGGCATCGTCGAAGCAGGCGAAATGCTGCGCCGAGGGAAAGATCGACTGCGCGGACGCGATAAGCGTGAGCGCCTGTGGGATGTGCAAGGGCGCGAAATGCGTGGCCGCGCGCAATTGGTCCAAAACCTGTGGGGTGATGAGCTGGTGAGTCTGGAGATGGGGGCCTCCGTGCACCACGCGATGGCCTACGGCCACCGGCAGGTGGTGAATATGTTCCCGCAGAGCAGTGGCGAGAGTGGCAAGGGCGTCGCTTTGCGATTCATGAATACACTCGCGCGCGACCAGCGATTTTCCATGCGACGAACGAATGTGCAAGCTGCCGTTGCCGCGCCCAATGCCCTCGGCGCTTCCCGCCAGCATCGCCTCTTCATCGTCCGCGCCACGGCAATAGACGCCGAATTTCAGCGACGAGGAGCCGCTGTTCAGCGCGAGAATCAGATCGTCTTTTGCGGGAAACGCTTCCGCCATGCCTATCCTGGCCATTTCCAGTTGCGAATCTCTTCTTTGTCGATGCCTTCGGTGTGAGCGTAGTTGATGCTTTCGATGATTTGGTCCTTCAGCCATTCCTTGACGTGCGCGCCAATCGGCCCCAGGCGTGGAACGCGGTCAATGACATCGATCGCCAGATTGAAGCGATCCACCTGATTCAGAATGGCGAGTTCGAGGGGGGTATTGATGTTGCCTTTTTCCTTGTATCCGCGCACGTGAATGTTGTCATGATTCTTACGCCGGTAGCTGAGCTTGTGGATGAGCGACGCATAGGAATGGAAGTTGAAGATGACCGGCTTATTGGTGGTGAAAAGAGAATCGAAATCGCGGTCGGAGAGTCCGTGCGGGTGTTCGGTTTCCGGCATCAGGCGGAAGAGGTCGACGACGTTCACGAAGCGAAGCTTTAAGTCCGGGAAGTTCTTTTTCAGGATGGCGGCGGCTGCGACCGCCTCCATGGTCGGGATGTCGCCGGCGCAAGCCAACACGACGTCGGGATCCTGGCAGTCGTCGGTGGAGGCCCAGTCCCAGATGCCGATGCCCTTGGTGCAGTGTTCCACGGCTTGCTCCATGGTGAGGTATTGCAGGTGGTCCTGCTTGTCGGCGACGATCACGTTGACGTAATCGCGCGAGCGCAGGCAATGATCGGCCACGCTGAGCAGGCAGTTCGCGTCGGGCGGCAAGTAGATGCGCACGACTTCCGGGCTCTTGTTGGTGACCACGTCGAGAAAGCCGGGGTCCTGGTGAGTGAAGCCGTTGTGATCCTGCCGCCAGACCAACGACGTGATCAGGAGGTTGATCGATGGCACGGGGGCGCGCCAATCCAGTTCTTTTTTTGATTTCTCCAGCCATTTAGCGTGCTGGTTGAACATGGAATCGATGATGTGGACGAAGGCTTCGTAACTTGAAAAAAGGCCGTGACGGCCGGTAAGCACGTAGCCTTCGAACCAGCCTTCGAGAGTGTGCTCGCTGAGCATCTCCATGACGCGGCCGAAGACGTCGAGTTCGCCGCCGTCAGTGTCTTCCGGCTTGAATTCGGCAAGCCAGGTTTTTTTCGAAGCGGCGTAGATCGCGGTGAGCCGGTTGGAGGCGGTTTCGTCGGGTCCAAAGACGCGGAAGCTGGTCATGTTGCGGCGCATCACCTCGGCCAAAAAGTGGGCGAGCACGTCGGTGGGGGGAGCGTAGGTGACAGCCGGAGCCTTCACGTTGACGGCATAGCTGCGGAAGTCCGGCAGCTCCAGTTCCTTGCGCAGCAAGCCGCCGTTGGCGTGCGGGTTGGCGGAAATGCGGCGCGCGCCGGAGGGCGCAAGTTCCTGTAGGTCGGGTACGAGAGTTCCCTTGGCGTCGAATAGCTCTTCGGGCTTGTAGCTGCGCATCCAGTCTTCCACGATTTGCAGACTCCGCTTATTGGTAGCCGGATCGGACACCGGAACCTGGTGCGCGCGCCAGGACCCCTCGACCTTGTGGCCGTCTACCTCTTTGGGCCCGGTCCATCCTTTGGGAGAGGCAAGTACGATCATGGGCCAGCGAGGGCGCGCGGTGCCGCCTGTGGAGCGGGCGTGTTGCTGGATTGAGCGAATTTCGGTGATGCATTGCTCCATGGTCGAAGCCATTTGCTGGTGCATCGCAGGTGGGTCGTCGCCTTCGACAAAATAGGGTTTGTGGCCGTATCCGGTCAGCAGCGCCACCAGCTCTTCCCGAGGGATGCGGGCCGAGATGGTGGGATTTGCGATCTTGTAGCCATTCATATGGAGTATCGGCAGAACGGCCCCGTCGCGAATCGGATTCAGGAACTTGTTGGAGTGCCAGGAAGTCGCGAGCGGACCAGTCTCGGCCTCGCCATCGCCGATTACGACGGCGACGATGAGATCGGGATTGTCGAACGCCGCTCCGTATCCGTGGGAAAGCGAGTAGCCAAGTTCGCCGCCTTCGTGAATCGAGCCGGGCGTCTCTGGCGTGCAGTGCGAGCCGATTCCGCCAGGAAAGGAAAACTGCTTGAAGAACTTGAGCATGCCCGCTTCATCGCGGCTCTTGTCCGGATAAATTTCGGAATAGTGACCCTCGAGATAGCAGTTGGCGAGCGTGGCCGGCGCGCCGTGACCGGGGCCGGCGATGTAAATGACATTAAGATCGTACTTCTTGATGAGCCGGTTGAGATGAACCCAAACCAGGGACTGGCCGGGATCGGAACCCCAGTGGCCAAGCAGCCGATTCTTGATGTGCTCCGGCTTGAGCGGCTCGCGCAGCAAGGGATTGGCGCGGAGATAGATCATGCCGGCCGCAAGATAATTGCAGGCTCGCCAGTAGGCATCTATCTTTCTTAGTTCTTCGGGCGAAAGGGGCGTGGGGAACTCCTCGGGCGAATGGGAAGCGGGGACCTCGGTTATGCCAGCCATGAATGCTCTCCCGGAATTTGGACGTCAGGTCTTGGATGCGGGCGTCAGGCTGTCCGAAGCCCTTTTCTAGAGCCTAAACCTTCCGGCAGGGGTGAATTATCCACAGCCTGCCGGGCTTCGCTTCCTCACTAGAGGGGGAGCGGCGAGACTGATCAATTCGCGAGGAGTTATGACTCTAGTCCTCTTCCAAAAACCTAGGGAAGTGCTTTTGATTGCCGGTAACCATTCACGATGGACGATAATAGATCAATCCAGCTCCGGGGTGTCCCTTACGCGCTGCCGGCCAACCTGCCACGATCCACGTCATGGACGAATCCAGAAACGAAAGCCAGCAGAAGCAATCCCAGGCCAATCCCAAGCAGAGACCAGCAAATGTGAAGCGCCAGTTTCGGGTCATGCAGGCCCGGCACGTAGCCAGACACCGCAATCTCAAGGGCGATCAGGGCTAGCAGGGTAAAGGCGATCAGGAGCCATAGCCATAAAGGCTCTAGCGCGGCGCGAACGCCTTCCGGGAAAGCCGAACGCAACCAGACCACCGGTTTATTGATGCGCGTGGAGACCGCCCAGGCCAGAGTGAAAAAAAGGACTTGCGCGATGCCGCCGCCCACCAGAAAAAGCAAGATGAATAAAAGCAGAAAGATCAGACTGCCATGCTTCTTGTGAACAAACTTTAGCGACCACACAATGATCAGGACGCCGACCGTCATCGCGGCGATTCCGCTTATCAGGAAGTTCGGGATCAGCGTGAAAGCCTCTTCGGTTCCGTAGATCCACATCCGGTTTTGCTTGCCGATGGCCTGCACGATCAGGCCGCGAGTTGGCGTGTTCCCCTGCAGGGCCTCAAAGAAGCCGTGATTCATGCCGGAAATTGCAAAAAGAACTCCAAGCGTGGATACGATTGCTCTGGTTGCGTTGATCTCTCGCCAGAATGCGTTGCGGCTTTGCTTCAAGTCTGCATCCCTGACCTGGTTCACCTATCGGCTTGTGCCTCTCTTACACGAGGATGTAATCGACAATTCCCAGCGTGCCTTCATGCTCTTAGCGATGCGGGCGCCCCACGCATCGATGCTATCTTGGGGGAATCGATCTGCCTATCGATTTCACCCGCAATTCCAGCCACGAGTGCCAACAGAAAGGATCCTAGGAGCGGGTAACAAAGAATGAGGTTCAGGTTTGCGAGAGTTAGGCTCGGGTCATTCTTCACGCCAAAGATACGCCCGACGATAAATTCAACGGGCACCCAGAGCAGGGCAAAGCCGAAAAACCATGGCCATGACTTTGCAAGTAACCGTCTCAGGTTGGCGGAGAGATGAGTGCGCCACCAGGTTAACGGCCTATTGATCCTGGTCCCGGCAATGGAAGCCGTGATCAAAAGCGTCATAGGTCCGAATCCTCCCCCAACAAAGAGCAGGATGATGGAAAGCAGAAACAAGACCCCGCCGCCGTGTTTCTTCTGAACGAACCCAGCGGCCCAGATCAGGACTGACAGCCCGCAAACGATCGCAAGCACTCCAGTGAGCAAGAAGTTGGGGACAATGGTCAGGGCGGGCTCGTGGCCGAAGGGGAACGGCAGTTCCGACCGACTGGCGAGTATCCTCACGCCATGCGGCGCGACACTTCCCTGGAGCGTTTCAAAGTATCCGTGTTCGATGCCGAGCAGCCCTGCATAAACGCCGAATACCGAGGCTACTGCTCTGAGCGGGCTGATCTTATGCCAGATCATTTTGGCCTGTGCGATCCGGATCATCGTGGTACCAGCGGGAATCCGGCCACGCCATGGGACTATGGGAAATCCAATAACACAAGGGTCAGAATGAGTCTGTGCGTCGAGTCACAGCGAACGGGCAGGAAGCGCCGTCGTCGCCGAGCATTTCTAGATCATCGGCATAGCCACCCTTCGGGTTGGCCATGAATTTCCGCTGTGATAGCATCCATGGCTTTGGTGGGCTGCCCAACTCCGGGCGATCTCCTGTCCTCTAACATTCTTGCGGCCTACCGGAGTTCCAGCCCTCCCGGTCGTGGCAAGCGAATCCACGTATTATTGTTTCCGCAAGGCAAGAAGCGGATTCCTCGCCGATGAAGCTGGCTCGGAATGACAATGGCTAGAGCGTAGACAAGGAGCGAACCCGTGAAGGTTTATGAAGGCGCGAATATCCGCAACGTCGCAGTGATAGGGCATGGACATGCCGGGAAGACTTCGCTGGTTTCGGCGATGCTGTACACCGCCGGGGCCACGCAGCGCCTCGGCCGGGTGGACGATGGCTCGGCTACCACCGATTATGACGACGAAGAGATTGCGCGCAAGATGTCGCTCTCGGGCACCCTCGCCTATGTGGAGTGGGGCGGGACGAAAATCAATATCGTCGACACGCCTGGGTTCAGCATGTTTGTGCATGAGGCCAAACTGGCTCTGCCCGCAGTGGATGCGGCTATTGTGGTGGTGGATGGCGTTGCCGGGGTGGAAGTGGTGACCGAGCGGGTGTGGAGCTATTGCGAGGAATTCAAAACGCCCCGGCTGATTGTGGCGAGCCGCATGGATCGCGAGCACGCCGACGCCGAGCGAGTGCTGGAGTCGCTGACCAAGGCCTTCGGGCGCTTTGTTATTCCGCTGGAGTTGCCGATTGGCAGCGAGAAGAATCTGAGCGGCGTGGTCGACCTTGTGCGCATGAAGGCGTACACGTATGACTTGGGCGGGAACGGAAAAGGCAAAGAAGGCGAGATTCCCGACGACCTGCAAGCCGCCGCACAGGCCGCGCACGAGAAGTTGGTGGAGATGATCGCCGAGGGCAACGACGCGCTGATGGAGGAATTTTTCGAGAAGGGCACCATCCCGGAAGAAGACCTGATTCCGGCGCTGCATGTGGCCATTCGCGAAGACAGGATTTTTCCCGTGATCTTCGGTTCGGGGCTCGGCAACATCGGCGCCGACCGGGTGATGGACTTCATCGTGGACTTCACGCCGGCGCCTTCGGAGCACGAATGGGTGCAGGGCGAGCCGGCCGCATCGGGTAATGGCGACGTGCCCAAACGGCATGAGACCGACGCCGAGCCGGTGTCGTTGTATGTATTCAAAACCGTGGCGGACGCCTTTGCCGGTCGAATCTCTTATTTCAAAGTCTTCTCCGGGATTTTGAGGAACGACGTTACGGTGCAGAATTTCAGCCGCGGCGGGCAGGAGAAGCTGGCGCACATCTCCATCATGCAAGGGAAGACGGCGGTGCCGGTGAATGAGCTGCACGCGGGCGATATTGGGGCCGCAGCCAAGCTGCGCGATACCTTGACCGGCGACACGCTGGGCGACAAGGGCGCGCCGATTCAGTATCCCAGGGTCAAGTTGCCCGAGCCGGCGATTACGTTTGCCATCGAACCGAAGAGCCGCGGCGATGAAGACAAATTGGGCCCAGGCCTGCACAAACTGATGGAGGAGGACGCCATGCTGCGCTTCTTCCGCGATCCGCAGACGCAGGAATTCCTGATCGCGGGAACGGGGCAGCAGCATATTGAGGTGGTGGTCTCGAAGCTGAAAAAGCGTTACCACGCGGAAGTGAACCTAAAAGCACCGAAGGTTCCCTACCGCGAGACGATTCGCGGGAAGGCTGATGTCCAGGGCCGGCACAAGAAGCAGACCGGCGGCCACGGCCAATACGGCGACTGCAAAATCAAGATGGAGCCTTTGCCGCATGGCGGAGGGTTTGAGTTTGTAAACGACATTTTCGGCGGAGCGATTCCGAAGAACTACATTGCGCCGGTTGAGAAGGGGATTAAAGACGCGGCCGCCCGCGGCTATCTCGCCGGATTTCCCGTCGTGGATTTCAAGGTCGTGCTCTACGACGGTTCGTATCATGATGTGGACTCGAACGACATGTCGTTTCAGATGGCGGGCCGCATCGCCTTCAAGAGAGCCATGGAGGTCGCCAAGCCCACGCTGCTCGAGCCGGTCATGTCGGCCGAGATTACCGTACCGGACGAGTTTGCCGGCTCGATCATGGGCGACCTGAACAGCCGCCGCGGACGCATTCAGGGCATGGACAACAAGGGCGGCAACACGGTAGTCAAAGCCGAAGTGCCGATGTCGGAAATGCTGACGTATGGCGCGGACCTGACTTCCATGACGCAGGGCCGCGGCAGCTTCAACATGGAGATGCACCACTACGACATTGTCCCGGCGCAGTTGCAGGAGAAGATTATCGAGAAGGCCAAGGCGGAGCGCGGGGTGGTGAAGGAAGAGGAAGAGTAGGCGCGGCTTCCTGCGTGGGGGATTCAATGGGGCGCTAGCGCTGGTTGTCCGGAATCCCAAGCGGGACGGACCCGCAAGCGCCTGGGGGACGCAAACAAGGCAATGGGCGCGGATTTCCACAGTTGACATTGGGGGAAGACAGGAGCTAAATAGGCCCACCGAGTTTTCCACTCCGCAAATGCGCTTGTAAGCGCACGCGCAGAGCACAAAAGAAACCGGACAGGAGACGAGATGAATAAAGCCGATCTTATTAACCGGATCGCAACCGGCAGCCGGATTAGCAAATCGCAAGCAGCGTCTGCCATCGACACGGCAGTAGACAGCATTACCGCGGCCCTGAAAAAGGGAGACCGGGTGGCGCTCATTGGCTTTGGCACTTTCTCGGTATCGCAGAGAAAGGCGCGCAACGGACGCAATCCGCAGACAGGCGCAACCATCAAGATTGCAGCCCGACGAGTGGCAAAGTTTTCCGCCGGAGCTGAACTCAAGAAGGCCGTCAATCGCGGGAAGTAGGGCCCAAGTTTTTCAGGTTAAGAGCGGCAGGGGGTCGGCCCTGCCGTTTTTTGTTGTCTGGCGTCACTCTTCGCGCCTTGGCAGGTTCAAATGAGCTTGTGGAACGATCCTGATCGCTGGTCGGCATTGTGTTCCGGTGAGGCATGTCCGATATGTCTCCGAAAGGAGCCACTGGATGTAGTGGCGAAGCTTGAAGCTTCCTGGGTGACGATGCAGGAAGCGGCGCCGGTTCCGGGTTACGTCTGTCTCGTCGCGCATCATGCCGTCGATCTGCACGATCTGCCGGAAGCGGCCGCCTGCGCATTTATGCGTGATGCACGGAAGGTCTCAATGGCCGTATCTTCCGTCACCGGGGCAGTGAAGATGAACTACGAAATTCACGGGAACACCATACCGCACCTACACATGCATTTCTTCCCTCGGTATCGTGGAGACCAATTTGAAGAGCAACCCATCAATCCAAGGCTGGTCGTGCAGCCGGTGTACGCCCCGGGGGAGTTCGAGAAAAGGCGGGATGCTTTCTTGATGGCGCTTGGCGGAAATACGGCATAATCCCCTAGTTCGAGCCGACCGACGATATCCGTTTCTCAAACCAACTCGCTCCCCGCGCGCCTCCCCGGTTTGCTGAATCCCGCGCCCATCCAGTAGAATCTAACGGTTCGCTACAAGATTGGGGACTCGATGAAGGCAGCTATCCATCCCGCTTACAACGAAATTCGCGTCATGTGCGCGTGCGGTAACAGCTTTACCACCCGCTCCACTCATCGCGGCGACATCCACGTGGAAATCTGCTCGAATTGCCATCCGTTCTTCACCGGCAAGCAGAAGCTCCTGGATACCGCCGGCCGCGTGGAGCGCTTCCGGCGCAAGTACGCCAAGGCGGAGCCGGCTAAGGCGGAGACCGCAAAGAAGTAACTGCGCTCTTCTATTCGCAAAACGACTGAAAAGCCTCCCACGCGGAGGCTTTTCTTCGCCTATTTGTCACCTTCTTCGACGCGCTCGCCTTCCAGGTTGTAGTAGACCCCTTCGGGCTGTGTGGTGATCTCGGGCTTTGCAGCCGAACCCGGGGCTTGTGCGCACAATTGAACTGCATTCGCTGCGAACTGTGACACCAGTGGACAGGTGGGGGAAGGAAGTAGAATAAGCTTGATGCGCAAGTTTTGGGGCAATCCGGCGGATGCGGGCGGGGGTGCCCACGCCACACAGGTCAGCCCGGTGCCGGCGCGGCTGTCGATTGGCGGCCTGGAGATTGCGCCGGCGACGGTGCTGGCCCCCATGGCGGGCGTGACCGATACCGTCTTTCGCCGCTTCATCCGCAACTTGGGCGGATGCGGGCTGATTATGACCGAGTTCACCTCGGCCGACGGCGTGCTTCGAAAAAAAGATCAGAAGGCCAAGCGGTATTTGCATTTTTACGAGGACGAGCATCCCATCTCGGCGCAGCTTTTTGGCAGCAATCCCGAGGTGATGGCGGAGGCGGCCCGCATGGTCGAGGGCTTTGGTTTCGATCTCATCGACCTGAACCTGGGTTGCCCCGCGAAGAAAGTGGTCAAGTGCAATGGCGGCTCGGGGCTGCTGCGCGATTTGCCGGCGATTGGGAAGATTTTTGAGGCGGTGCGCGCGGCAGTGAAGATTCCTTTCACGGTAAAGTTCCGCGCCGGGTGGAATGACGAAGAAATCGTCTGCGTCGAATTGGCCAAAATAGCTGAGAACTGCGGCCTGTGCGCTGTCGCCCTGCACGCTCGCACGCGGGCGCAGGGCTATGGCGGGCAGGCGCGCTGGGAGTGGATTACGGCGGTGAAAAATGCGGTCAAGATTCCGGTCATCGGCAACGGCGACATTCGCACGCCCGAGGATGCCTGCGCCATGGTCACGCAGACCGGATGCGACGCGGTGATGATCGGGCGCACCGCGCCTTCGAATCCGTGGATCTTCCGCCAGATTGAGCAGTACTGCGCGTGGCTCGCGCGGATTCGGGAAGGGCACGAATTCAGTTGTGCCGATAACGGCGCACATGCCGCGGCTTTAGCCGCCGAGGCCGACCTTCCCTCAGGGGCTAAAGCCCGTGGCCATTTTGGGACGCTTAAGAGCACGACTGAAGTCGTGCCGTTCCCAGTTTCATTGTCTAAGCCCTACGACGAGCCCTCCGAGGCCGACCGCTACGAGATGATCCGAACTTACTTCCGCATGTTGATTGAGGAAGAACTGCCAGACGCGGTTGGCAAGATGAAGCAGTTCGCGTCGTGGTTCACGCATGGAGTTCCAGGCGGGGCCGCGCTGCGTAAGGCAATTTACGACTCGAAGAGCCCGGTGGAGATTCTGGGCTGCGTGGAAGAATTTTTCGAGGCACGACTGCGAACTGCCTCTGCCCTGTTGTCATGCTGAGCGAAGCGCCCGCGCAGTCGAAGCACCCCAACTCCAGCGGCGCTGCCGGGGTAGGGATTCTTCGACTGCGTTTCACGCAGGCAAACTTCGCTCAGAAGGACAACGTCATCTTCCCCTTCTCATCCTGCCCGACCACGCCCCATGGAATCTCCGGGTCATGCGTAAATACGGTCAGCCATTTCTCCGGAACGGCCTGTGCATAATACCGTTTCCGGCTTTCGATGGTTTCGACCGGATACAGATCGAAACCCATCACCCAATTCAAGTCGAGGTGGGCGCTGGTGGGAATCAGATCCGATATGTAGCAAGCGGTCTGCCCGCCGCTCCGAATGACGACGGCCTGCATGTCCCGCGTATGGCCGGGAAAAACGGAGACAGAAACACCGGGAACTACTTCCTGATCGCCGCGCAGCAATGTCATCCGCCCGCTTTCGACCAGCGGATCGTAGTTCTGGGCGAAGTAGCTCACACCATCGCGCTGATTCTCATGGGCGTGGCGCCACTCGCCTTCCTGCACGTAGTACTTCGCTTTGGGAAAAGTGGGCGCCACCTGATCGCCCCTGCGGAGCGTGTTCCAGCCGCAGTGGTCAAAGTGCAGGTGGGTGTTGATGACAATGTCGATATCTTCCGGCGCGACTCCGGCTAAGGCAAGATTCTTCAGCAACTGCGCGGGCTGGCCGTAGATTTCCGCCATTCTTTTCGGCAGCTTGTTGCCGATGCCGGTTTCGACCAGAATGGTATGGCCGCCGGTTCGGATCACCAGCGAATTCAGGCCGGATTGCACGCGATTCTGCTCGTCCGCCTTCGTCTTTATCTTGCGCTCCCACATGACTTTAGGAATCACGCCGAAGAAAGCTCCGCCGTCGAGGTAGTAAATCCCGTCGGAAACGGCAGTGAGTTCGAAGTCGCCCAGGGTCAGCCGTTGCGTGGTTATGAAGGGCATGATTGATTCGAAGGAGTCGCAATGGGCGGCGCCGCCCCCAGCGGCTGAAGCCGGCTCAGAAAACAGGCAACTTGTCGCAGCGGTGAACCGCTGCGCCACCCAAAGGCACATCCCCCAGTCCCAAAATCTTATGGCCTTCCGGATACGCCGTCAAAAGGCTGGTTCCCACATGCTAAAATTACGGCGAGCGATTTCCCCATGCTTCCTGACGTACAGAACCTTATCGAGCTGCAGCGGGCCGACCGGGAGATCCTTCGCCTCAAAGAAGAGGTGGCCGCCTTGCCCAAGCGCATGGCGGCGATTGAAGCCCAGCTTGCCGGGACTAAGGCCGTCCTGGAAAAAGCCAAAGTTGCCGTCAAGGCCGATGAAGCCGCCCGCCGCAAGTACGAAACCGCCATCGCCGACCTGCAGCAGAAAATCTCCAAATACCGCGACCAATCGCTCGAAGTCAAAACCAACGAACAATACAAAGCCCTGATGCACGAGATCAACTTCGCTGAGCAGGATATCCGCGCCAACGAAGACAAGATTCTCGAGCTGATGGTCAACGCCGAATCTCGCGAGAAGGATGTCAAGGCCGCCGAGGCAGAATTGAAGGCGGAGATGGCAGAGATTGAGAAAGAAAAAGTTGTGGCCCGCGAGCGTACTGCGGAAGACGAAAAGCAGTTGGCCGAGTGGAACGCCAAGCGCGAAAAAGCCTGCGCCGGAGTGAGTCCCGAGCTGCTGCGGCACTACGACCGCGTGGCCAAGTTTCGGCGCACCGGGCTGGCCGAGGTTCGCGACCAGAAATGCATGGGTTGCCAGGTGGTGCTACGGCCCCAGACCTACAATGAAGTGCGCAGCGGCGTGATGGTGATATGCGAGTCCTGCCAGAGAATCTTGTACTTTGATCCGAAGGCTGAAATTGTGCTGGAGCGGCCAAGCTTGACGGCGAAGCGCCGTGCCCGGCCCAAAACCCACATCGACCGCGCCTGGTTTTACCGTTCTGATTTCGGCGAAACCGGGGAAGTGTTCATCGCTTTCGCCAACGCCAACGGCAATGCCAGCCGCCGCGTCTACGACGCGCATACCGGACGTAAGATCGGCGAGACACTCTACGAAGAAGGCGATTTTGCCGCCAAATTCCCGGGCGATATTCGCTCTGGCGTGCAACTCCGCAGCGGGCTGGACGAGCAGCAACTGGAAGAGTGGGCGGCCGAGTTGCCGATGATCATTCTCGACGAATTGCATGGCGACTTGAAAGCAGCGCAGGTCGAGAATCCATCCGAAGAGACGCAACCCACCGAGCATCCCGCCGCCAGCTAAGCGTTCGCATTTCGACCCCGCCCGCCTGGCCGCGTAATATCACTGCATGCCTCCAAAGCCTCCGGCTACACTCGGCATTCCGGCCGTACAGGTTTCCCGCCGCGGTGCCAGCCGCTTGAAAGACGGCCACGTCTGGGTCTACCGCTCGGATGTCGTTTCTGCCGATGGTGTTGATCCGGGAGCGCTGGTCAGGGTCACCGACGAGCGCGGCAAGTTCCTTGGCACCGCGTTCTACAGCAGCGCCTCGCAAATCGCCATTCGCCTGATTTCGCCGGGTGCGGTTCCCGATCTGGCCGGGTTGCTGCGCGCGCGCATTCAAGCGGCGATCGCCTATCGTGAGCGGGTGGTGAAAGATACTGACGCCTACCGCGTCGTGTTCAGCGAAGCCGATTTTCTTCCCGGCCTGATCGTCGATCGCTACAACGATTTGCTATCGCTGCAAATCCTCACGCAGGCGATGGATGCGGAGCCGATGCGCGAAATCGCCGTCTCCGAGCTGCGTGAGCGGCTGCAGCCCGCCGCCATTGCCGAACGCGTGGAACCGCGAGTGCGCGAATTGGAGCAGCTGGCGCCGCGAGCTTCCGGCCTGATTCAGGGCGAAACCAGCAGCACCGTGTTCACCATGAATGGCGTACGCTTCCACTATTCGGCCCTCGAAGGCCAGAAGACCGGCGCCTTCCTGGACCAGCGCGAAAACTATGCCGCCGCCGCCCGGTACGCGCGGGGCGAGGCTTTGGATGTCTTCTGCTACCAGGGTGGATTCGCCTTGCATTTGGCGGCGCAATGCTCCAACGTGACCGGAGTCGACAGTTCGCGCCCCGCCCTCGAAGTCGCCGACCGCAACGCCGCGCTCAACCCCGGTTTAACCCAGGGCCGTGAGATGGAATGGATTGAGGCCAACGCTTTTGACCTCCTGCGCGACTATGCCGATGCCGGCCGGCAATACGACATGATCGTTCTTGACCCTCCCGCCTTCGCCAAAAGCAAGCAGCACCTAGAGACTGCTCTGCGCGGCTATAAGGAACTGAACCTGCGCGCGCTCAAGATGCTGCGACCGGGCGGGATCCTGGTGAGCTGTTCTTGTTCCTATCATGTGAGTTCGGCTGATTTCCTGGAAGTGGTGGCGCAAGCCGGCCGGGATGTCCACAGAAATATTCGCGTGATTGAACACCGGACGCAGGCGAAGGATCATCCCATCCTGCTGAATGTGCCAGAAACCAGATACTTGAAGTGCCTCATATCATGCGTAAGTTATTGAAAATAAGCACAATAAAATAGTTGACAGTAGAACACTCATATTTCATGCTTCTTTCATACTTATGAGGCATCCAATGCCTTGAAGGATGCAATAAGACCCCAAGCTCAAAAACTAAGCACAGGAGGCTTTCGTTATGACCGTTTTGACACGCTTTGAACCATTCCGTGAGTTCACAACTTTGCAGGATCGGCTTAACCGATTGTTCCGCGATACCTATGCCCCCGAGGGCCGGGAAGACGCGCTGACCACGGTTGGCTTTGCCCCGCCGGTGGATGTTTACGAAGACGAGCACAACGTCACCCTGAAGATTGAGATCCCGGGCATCGACGAGAAAGACATCGACGTACACATCGAGAACAACACCCTGAGCGTGCACGGCGAGCGCAAGTTCGAAAAGGAAGAGAAGGAAGAGAACTATCGCCGCGTGGAGCGGCAGTATGGCAGCTTCACCCGCACATTCACGCTGCCCAACACGGTGGATGCTAACCAGGTGCACGCCAATTATGACAAGGGAGTGCTGAAGATCAGCCTGGCCAAGAAGGCCGAAGCCAAGCCCAAGCAGATCAAAGTGAATGTCGGCGGCGAGAAGACTCTCGAAGGCAAGGGGCCGAGCAAGGCCGCGTAACTGGTTCGTGTGTGGATATGGCTTGATCCACATCGCAACCGGAAAGGGCACGACTTTAGTCGTGCCAATAAGCCGAACGAAAAAACATGCGGGCTTTAGCCCCGGAGCTTGACGGGAGGTGGCAGACGTAACCACCTCCCGGTTTGTTTGGAGCAAGGTAATAGAATTGTCATTCCGAAGCGCGGTTTTTGCGCGAGGAATCTGTTTTCCCGTACGCCGCCGCCAAGAGCAGATTCCTCCTCTTTGCTGCGCTCATCGTCGGAATGACAAACCTTAGATAGGAATAACAAGTATGGCCATCCGTTTCGAAAAACTAACCGTCAAGGCGCAGGAGGCCGTCCAGCGCGCCGGCGATCTCGCCTCCGAGCACGGCAATCCCGAAGTGCTGCCGCTGCATTTGCTGGCGGCGCTGCTCGAGGATAAAGAAGGCATCGTCCCGCCGGTGCTGGAGAAGATCGGCATTGGCCCGCAAGCGGTGCTCAGCGAAGCCTATAGCGCGATTGAGCGCCTGCCCAAGGTTTCCGGCGGAGGAGCCGCGAAAGCCACGCTTTCGTCCGCGCTGAACCAGCTGCTGGAGCGCGCTTTCAAGGAAGCCAGCAATTTCAAGGATGAATACGTCTCGACCGAGCACTTGCTTCTGGCTATTACGCATCTTAAGCGCGATGCGGCGGCGGAAACTCTGTCCCGCCACGGCGCCACCAATGACGCGATCCTAAAGGCGCTGACTTCTGTTCGCGGCTCGCAGAAAGTTACTGACCAGAATCCCGAGGCCAAGTATCAGGCGCTGGAACGCTACGCTCGCGACCTGACCGAGCAGGCCCGGCGCGGCAAACTCGATCCCGTGATTGGGCGCAACGAGGAAATCCGCCGCGTCGTGCAGGTGCTTTCCCGCCGCACCAAGAATAATCCCGTCCTCATTGGCGAGCCGGGCGTGGGCAAGACCGCAATCGTCGAAGGTCTGGCGCAGCGCATCATCTCCGGCGACGTGCCGGAAAGCCTGAAAAACAAGCGCGTGATATCGCTCGACCTGGGCGCCATGCTGGCCGGAGCCAAGTACCGTGGCGAATTCGAAGATCGCCTCAAAGCCGTGCTGAAAGACATCGAGGATTCCTCGGGGCAAGTCATTCTGTTTATCGACGAACTGCACACGCTGGTCGGCGCAGGCGCGGCGGAAGGTGCAATCGACGCCTCCAACATGTTGAAGCCGGCGCTAGCGCGCGGCGAACTGCGCGCCATTGGCGCCACCACGCTGAACGAATACCGCAAATACATCGAGAAAGACGCCGCGCTGGAACGCCGTTTCCAAATCGTATTCGTCGGCGAGCCCAATGTCGAAGACACTATCGCCATCCTGCGCGGCTTGAAAGAGCGCTACGAGGTGCACCACGGGGTGCGCATCAAGGATTCGGCGATTGTCGCGGCGGCGACACTCTCGCATCGCTACATCTCCGACCGTTTTCTGCCGGATAAAGCCATCGACCTCATTGATGAAGCGGCAGCCTCGCTGCGCATTCAAATCGATTCCCTGCCCACTGATATCGACCAACTCGAGCGCCGCGCTACGCAGCTCGAGATCGAAAAGCAGGCGCTGAAGAAAGAAGACGACCTGAACTCCAAAGAACGACTCGCGGTTATCGATAAAGAGCTGGCCGAGATTCGCGAGAAGTCCAATACATTGAAAGCGAATTGGAAAAAAGAAAAGGACGTGATCGCGCGTTCTCGCCAGCTCAAAGAGAAGATTGAACAGCTTAAGATCGAAGAGCAGGCGGAGGAACGTAAGGGGAACCTGCAGCGCGTGGCGGAGATTCGTTACGGACTGCTGCGCCAGACGGAAGAGGAGCTGAAGAAGCTGACGGATGGAAACGCAGCCAAGGGCGGAAGCGCTGCGAAACCTCGCATGCTCAAGGAAGAGGTGGATGAGGAAGACGTCGCCCGCATCGTCTCCAAGTGGACCGGGATTCCGGTTTCCAAGATGTTGGAGGGCGAGGTCAAGAAGCTGGTCACCATGGAAGAGCGCCTGCGCCAGCGGGTCGTAGGCCAGGACGCGGCGCTGGAGCGCGTGGCCAACGCCATTCGTCGCTCGCGCGCCGGACTCAGCGATCCCAAGCGTCCGATCGGCTCTTTTATTTTCCTGGGGCCGACCGGCGTGGGCAAAACCGAGTTGGCCCGCGCGCTGGCTGAGTTTCTTTTCGACGACGAGCACGCCATGGTGCGCATCGACATGTCCGAGTACATGGAGAAGCACGCCGTTTCGCGCTTGATCGGCGCGCCTCCCGGGTATGTCGGCTACGAAGAAGGCGGACAGCTTACCGAACAAGTGCGCCGGCGCCCGTATGCCGTGATTTTGTTCGACGAAATCGAGAAAGCGCATCCCGACGTCTTCAACGTTCTGCTGCAAATGATGGACGACGGCCGCCTCACCGACGGCAAGGGCCGCACCGTGGATTTCCGCAACACGGTCATCATCATGACCTCCAATTTGGGGTCGTCGTTCTTGCAGGCCGAAGGCCTGAGGTCCAAAGAGGATTTCGCCGAGGCCTCGAAGCAGGTGATGAACGCGCTGCACGGCCATTTCAAGCCGGAATTTCTCAATCGGGTGGACGACATCATTATTTTCCAGCCGCTGGGTAAAGAACAGCTAGTGAAGATCATTGAGTTGCGCCTCGAAGACGTGCGCCGCCTGCTGGCCGAACGCAAGATTTCGCTGGAGCTGACCGACGCGGCCAAAGACCTGCTCTTCGCCGAGGGTTACGACCCAAACTTCGGGGCACGCCCGCTGAAACGCGCCATTCAGAAGCTGGTGCAGGACCCGCTGGCGCTGAAAATTCTCGACGGAGAGGTTTTGCACGGCGACCACTTGGTGGTGAATGCCGACAAAAACGCGGGCAAGATGATGTTCGCTGTGAGCAAGCGGGTCGGCGAAAAAGAGCCGGCCAAAGCAAAGGCAAGGCAATAAACACGCGGGGGCGGCCGCTGCGGCTGTCCCCACGCGATCCCACTACGGGCGTTCTCCCGTTCCTGAATCGCCGCTCTAAGAAACTGGAACATCGCAACAAACTTAACTGGCCTTTGGTCCGGCCGCTCCCCACAATGCGACCTCGGGGTGACTACCCATGGCCACGCGTTTAGTCTTTTCCGCTGTTCTTCTGTCCGTGCTTCTGGCTGCAAACTTTTCCTTCGCGCAGGCGGACGAATCACGGCCGTTTTCGCGCGTCGGCGTCGGAATCAAAGCGTCTCTGCTGGGAGCGGGCGTGGAAATCGGCACGCCACTGACGCGACGCTCCAATTTGCGAGCGGGCTTCAATGCTTTCGACTATCAGCGCACCTTTCTCAAAGACGGCATCAGTTACGGCGGCCAGCTGAGTTTTCGCTCGCTGGAGGCGCACTACGACTGGTTCCCCTTCGGGAATGGTTTCCACGTCAGTCCGGGAGTATTGGCATACAACGGCAATCAGGTGAAGGCGGGCGCGTCGGTTCCTGGAGGGCAGACTTTCACTTTGAACGGCACCACCTATGCCAGCGATCCAGCCAATCCGGTCACGGGTTCGGGGAAGATTGTTTTCTACCGAGCTGGGCCGATGTTTTCGGTGGGATGGGGAAACCTGTTGCCGCGCAATCACCGGCACTTCAGTATTCCTTTTGAAATCGGAGCGGTGTATACCGGCTCGCCTCAGGCCTCGCTCAATCTGGCGGGAGGCGCTTGCGATCCGAGCGGCGCGAATTGCCAAGCCATCAGTGCGACTCCCTCGGTGCAGAGTAACGTCACGGCAGAGCAGAACAAATTGAACAAAGACATGTCTTCGTTCAAGTTCTATCCGGTGATTTCGTTGGGATTCGCGGTCAACTTCTGAGGTTGGTCAACGGGCCAAGTTGGATTGGCTGGAGAACCGAGGCCGCTGCCGCTAGGTTACTTTGGCCCGGTGCGATCGCGGTTGGCGAAGGTCTCCGCTACCGGAGCCTGGAAGAGATACCACACGACCATCACCCGCACGATGGTTCCCAGCGCGCACCACGCCAGCTTGCCCACGCGAAACTCGACCACTGCGCTGGAGACATCCGGCATTAGCGCCACGATCCCCGCGACCGCGGAGGCGATCGCCATCCAGCGTGCCCAATTCCGCAGCCACCAGAGACCCATCCCGATCAGCGTCGCAATGGCCGCCACGAGCAAGAACATATACGGCCCGGCCAGTTCCAGTCCGCCAAGCAAGGGAGAGCCCAGCGTCATGGAAACCGCGGTTGGGGCGAGCAACATGATGACGGCGAGCACCAGCAAGTAGGCGCCAGCCAGAATGAACACGCTCGCGATCACAGTGACGCCGGTAGGACGTTCCGTGCCGCCCCGAAAGTCGGTCATCGCTGGCTCCTTTACGACTCGTTCTGACCGCTCGTCCGCATGCCGTAGACGCTGGGAGACACCGAACGATTCGTTCCATGGCTACCCATGCGCGGCTACCCATCCGCCGCAATACCCGAAAGGTTTGCTACGTCGGATTGCCCTCGTACCCGCGTGCCCCGAAACAATCTGCCGATGCCATCTTCAGGGCACAAAGGTCGGCTATGCAAAGGGCTCTGGGCGTCTACCTCCGGCTGTTGCTCTCGCTCTTGTTGATCCTGATGGGCTGCGGAGGCGGAGCGCTAAACGAACTTCCGGTTGGATTCGTCAACCAAACCCAGCATTCCGACGCCGACTTGTGGGTAATCTGGCAGGCGGCGCAGCAAGGCTTGGCGGCGCAAATCGACATCAACCCCTTGCAACAGACGCTCTCCGGCGCGCCCGCCAGCACCGAACCGGGAGACCCACGGGCGCTCTCCGTCGAGCCCCGTCAGATCCTGGTGGCCGCCGTACCAGATGTCTCTTCCGCAGCGCTGGCAGCCGCAACCAACGTGCAGCGGCCCGATCCCACCGGCCTGATCGCCTGCCCGCAACCTTGCAACGTGCGCTACGCTGCGGCTTACTCGGCTTTCGATCCGCCGCTCACCAAGTACGCCGCCTCGTGGGAAGCGCAGCCGGACAATTTCTCGGCCCTCCTGCAATATGAGTTTGAAAATCACATCCTGCACACGCTGGGATATGACCTGCAATGGCGGTGACAACTCGCGGCTACTTCTTTTCCGCCTTCTTGCTCTCAGTTTTCGGTTTGCTGTCTTTCTTCGAGGATGAATCGCCCGAGGATTCCTTGGATGACGAGTCCTTCGACGAAGCCTTCGTGGAAGACTCACCCTCTGACGATGAGCCGGAGGACGCAGCCGCCCGCGACGATTTATTGGGATAATCGGTCACGTAAAAACCCGAACCCTTGAAGTGCGCGGCGGGCGCGGAGATCACCAGTTCCACCCGGCCGCCGCAGTCCGGGCACTTCTTCATGTGGGGGTCGGAGAACTTCTGGATCTTTTCAACGCGGTGATGGCACTTCGTGCACTCGTATTCGTAAAGTGGCATGGACTCTCTGGAAATGCAGGTTAACGCGGTACTTCTTCCCAATTTGATTCTAGGGTTTGCCAGCAGGCGCGTCAATTTTCGCGGCAGGTTCCACTGTTGCCGGCGAGTGGTAGACTCGGCTCGATGGTCGGTTGAGACATGGTTGACAAGAAAAAGACCGGCAAAGAAAAAACCGTGGAACCCGGCGAGTCGCAGCTCAGCCCGCTCGCACCAGGGCTCTACCTGGTCGCCACTCCCATCGGCAATCTGGAAGACATCACCTTGCGGGCGCTGCGGGTGCTGAAAGAAGCCGACCTGATCGCCTGCGAAGACACCCGCCAGACCCAGAAGCTGCTCAACCACTACAGCATTGCCAAGCGCACCACCAGCTATCACGAACATAATGAGATGACGCGCGCCGCCGAGCTCGTGCTGGAGTTGGAGCAAGGCGCGCGCATCGCGTTGGTGACCGATGCCGGCATGCCTGGGATCTCCGATCCCGGCTTCCGCCTGATTTCCCTTGCCATCCGTCATCATGTGCCGGTCGTGCCCGTTCCCGGCGCATCGGCGTTTCTGGCGGCGCTGGTCGCCAGTGGCCTACCCACCGATTCTTTCCGCTTCAGCGGCTTCCTCCCAGCGAAACGCGGCGCGCGGCGGCACGTGCTGGAGAGCGTCCAAGCGTCGCCGCGGACGCAGGTTTTCTATGAGACCCCGCATCGCGTGAAGGAGGCGGTCGAAGACATCGTTGAAATTCTGGGAGCGGACCGGCACATCGTCATCGCGCGCGAAGTCACCAAAATCTACGAAGAATTTTTGCGCGGACGGGCCGGCGATGTGCTAACGACTTTGCAATCCCGCGAGGAGATCAAGGGAGAGATCACGCTGATGGTCGGTCGAGCGGAGGAAATGGTTCCCACGGCTGCCGTTTGCGCGGGATCCAGCGCACCGGCCGGGGTGACCATTCGCCAGCGCCTCATACAGCTCATGGCTGACGAGAAGCTGGACGAAAAGGCCGCGCTGAAAAAAGTCGCCAAGGAAAGAGGAATCTCGAAGAGCGAGGTGTACCGCGAGTGGCAGAGAAGCAAGTGACCACGCCTTTGTCATGTTGAGCGCAGTGGGAGCAAGCGCGGCTCCCGGGGAGTCGAAACATCCCTACCTCAGCCATTTTGCCAGGATTCTTCGCTCACTCAGAATGACAAATGCCGCGTATAATCCAAGCAAGTCTCGCGCCCCAGAAATGGCTACCAACACTCCATGCTCATACGTCTCGGCTACGACATTCAGTTCGAGATCCCCGCACCCGTGGCCATGGTGGCGGTTCTGCACGTGCACCCGTCACGCATAAAGGACTTACGCGAACCCGATCAACTGTGGATCGAGCCTGCGGCCCGAACCGATAGCTACATCGATAGCTATGGCAACCGATGCACTCGCTTCCAGGCGCAGGCGGGCGTACTCCGCCTTAGCAGTACGACGCTGATTGAGGATTCGGGCGCGCCCGATCCCATCAATTACGGCGCCCGCGAGCATCCCGTCAACGATCTGCCGCACGAGGCGCTGCGCTATCTGCTCAACAGCCGGTACTGCGAAGTGGATCGCCTATCGAATATCGCGGCGGAACTGTTCGGCGGCATCTCGCCCGGCTGGAACCGGGTGCAGGCCGTCTGCAACTGGGTCCACTCCAAGGTGGTTTTCGGTTACCATCTCGCTCGCCCCTCGAAGACCGCGCTGGACGTTTTCACCGAGCGTGGCGGAGTGTGCCGCGACTTTCAGCATCTGGCCATCACGTTTTGCCGCGCGCTGAACATTCCGGCCCGCTATGCGACCGGCTATTTGGGCGATATCGGCGTCCCGGTTTCGCCCGCGCCCATGGACTTCAGCGCCTGGTTTGAGGCCTACCTGGAAAACCGCTGGTGGACGTTCGACGCCCGCCACAACGTTCCCCGCATCGGCCGGGTGCTGATGGCGGTTGGCCGCGATGCGTCCGATGTGGCTATGACGACTTCGTTCGGCACTGCCGAGCTGAAATACTTCACAGTTACGACGCAGGAAGAATTCCCCGCCCACTTGGCTAGGACCGGCACCTGATTTTGAGCGCGTGGGGACAGCCGCCCTCGGCTGTCCAGCGAGCTCAGCTCGCTTTGTCGCTGATTTCGCGGAAGTGAAATGCGGCTGCTCAGTTCTAAGACGAGCAGCTAAGCGGAGCTTCGCTCCGCGGACAGCCGAGGCGGCTGTCCCCACGTTACTTCCCCGCCAACTCCTTCTTCACCGCCTCGCTCACCACTTTTCCATCCACCCGCATCCCCGCTGCCGCGAAGCGTGCCATGGCGTTCTTCATGACCGTCCCCATGTCTTTCATGGTGGGCGAGCCCATCTCGGCGATCGCGGCTTTCACTCCGGCCACAATCTCCGCCTCTCCCGCCGCTTTGGGCAGGTAAGTCTCGATCAGCTTGATCTCGGCCGCTTCTTTGTCGGCCATTTCCTGGCGGCCGCCCTTGGTGAACTGCTCGACTGAATCTTTGCGCTGTTTGATCAACGTGGTCAGCACCTGCTGGGATTCTTTCTCGTCGAGCGGCGCCATCTTCTCGATCTCGCGGTTCTTGAGCGCGGTTTTTACCATGCGCAGACAGGAAAGCCGCTGCTCCTCGCGCGCTTTCATGGCGGTGACAATATCCTTCTGGATCTGTTCAATCAGGCTCATGATGAGGGCATTATAGCGTTTGCACGCCCGCTGCCTTTCGCAGGCGTGGTCTTTTCGTTAGAATGTCCGGCGTCAACCTGGGGGCCCCGTCATGTCACAGCAAGAATTCAACGTGAAGCTCCTCGCGCAAGGGGGTTTCGACTGGGCCGCGCTCAAGCCGCCATTCGATGTCGCCATGGTTTTCGGCCGCAAGGGCCGCGTCCCGGTCAAAGGCACCATCAACGCCTTCGCCTTCCGCAGTTCGCTGATGAACATGGGCGATGGCCACATGATGGTGGTGAACGCCGAGATGCGCGCCGGCGCGAAATGCAAAGCCGGCGACACGGTCGCGGTGGTCATGGAACTCGACGAGGACGAGCGCACGGTCGAGTTGCCCAACGACTTGAAGAAGATGGTCGACAGCGACCCTAAAGCCAAGGAGTCCTGGACGAAGCTATCCTTCACCCACAAGAAGGAACATGTCCGAGCCATCGAAGGCGCAAAGAAGCCAGAGACGCGAGCCAAGCGCATTGCGGCCATGCTGGACGCGCTCCGCCAGAAGCGGCGCAAGAAGTAGTTTCCTCGCGCTTCCCCTAACTGAAGGAGGCCTTCCTGGGACGTAGCGAAGCTACGTCTCTACGAGACCGCACTCCCCGCCACAACCTGCGAAAACGCCGCCATTCCGGTAAACTATCAGGTACTCAAAAACCGTTTAAGGACTAATCCCATGCTGCTTAAGAATCGCCTGTTCACTCCTGGCCCCACGCCCTTGCTGCCGGCGGCGCAGACCGCCATGGCTTCGTTTTCCCTGCATCACCGCACCGCCGACTTCCGTGCTCTGTTTACCCGCGTGCTCAGCGACATGAAGGAGTTTATCGGCACGCAAAATGACGTGCTGGTGTTGGCGTGCTCGGGCACTGGCGTCATGGAGGGATCGGTCTCGAACCTGACTTCGCCCGGCGACAAAGTTCTGGTGCTCACCGCCGGCAAATTCGGCGAGCGCTGGCGCGACTTGGGAAAGGCTTTTGGATGCGCCGTGGAAACGGTCAGCGCGCCGTATGGCGAAACTTTTTCGCTGGATGAAATCAAGAAGAAGCTGACGCCGGACGTGCGCGCGGTGTATATGCAGGCGACCGAAAGCTCTACCGGCGCGCGCCACGACGTGAAGAGCGTGGCCAAGCTGGTGCACGGCATGGACGACACTCTGCTGGTGGTCGATGCCATCACTGGTCTCGGCACCACGCACTTCGACGTGGACGGCTGGGGAATCGACGTCATCATCGGCGGCTCGCAAAAGGCGCTGATGATTCCGCCCGGCCTGGCCTATTGCGCCATCAGCGAGCGCGCCTGGAAGCGCATGGAGACGGCGAAATCTCCGCGCTACTATTTCGATTTCCGCAAGGAGCGCAAGTCCGCGGCGAAAGGCGAATCAGCCTACACGCCCGCCACTTCGCTGTTTGCCGCGCTGGGCGCAGCTTTGGAGTTCATCCGCCAGATGGGCAGCGGCGACCTGGTGGAAGGCCGCGAGGCTCTGGTCAACAACGCCGAATTAGCCGCGGAGATGACCCGCGCCGGGGCTCAAGCCCTGGGATTGAAGCTTTTTGCCGCATCCGCCCCGGCAGCCGCGCTCACGGCGATAAACGCTCCGCCTGGAGTCGATTCCAGCGCCATGGTGAAGGATTTCCGCGATACGTTTTCCGCCGTGGTGGCCAATGGCCAGGGCGATATGAAGGGCAAGATGATCCGTATCGCGCACATCGGCTACTACGACTATATTGACACGGTCGGAATTCTGGCCGCTCTCGAGCACGTCTTGGGCAACGTGACTGGCAAGCCCGTGGAATACGGAGCGGCGGTGCGCGCGGCACAGGAAGTGTACGCGCGCAGCCTCTCCGAAAAGCGGCAACCGGTGGGCGTCTAAGCAGCGCCGGCGTCAGTTGATCGTGAAGGGCACGGAATTGGACGTCTCGGCCAGCGTGCCGCCGCCGTAGATCCCTCCCATGACCGCGGGATTGGTCACGGAAACCTGTACCATGCCGGGCGTCGCCAAAGCCGATCCGGGAACCGTCGCGACAAGCTGATTTCCCCCGGGCACGAACATAGTCGTCAGGGCCGTGTTGTTCCAATTCACTACGGCGTTGGCCGTGAAATTGGTCCCGTTGACCGTCAGCGTCAAAGGGGCAGCGGCATTGCTGGAATTGGCGCTGTTCGGCATGAGCTGAGCAATGTTCGGCATGGCTCCCGCTTGAGCCGGGGTCGTGGCCTTGGAACCGTAGCCGCAACCGAGATCAAAGGCGGTCAGTGCGGCTAGTAACAAGAAAGAAATCATCTTCATGATGGTCCTCCAATTTGGGAATGTTCCCTTATCGGTTAGTCTAGGAAGGGGCTCGGAGGCGGGTGTCAGCCCGCTGTCATTTTCTAGTCAAGAAATTGTTTGGACCGCGCGCCAGTAGCCCAGTTCGGCGACGAGGATGCATTAACTGGATGAAAAGAAAGGTCGGCAAATCAACATGAAAGTGGTCGTAGCGGAAAAGATCTCGTCTTCGGCAATGGATTTGCTCAAGGAACCAGACTGGACCATCGTGACTCCGGACCAGCTGGATGGCAAACTGCCCGCGCAACTGGAATCCGCCGACGCGCTCATCGTCCGCTCGGCAGTGAAAGTCGATGCGGCGCTGCTCGAACATGCGAACAAGCTACGGGTCATCGGCCGCGCCGGAGTTGGTGTGGACAACGTCGATCTGGAAGCTGCGACGCGCAAGGGAATTGCCGTCATGAACACTCCCGGCGCCAACGCCGTTGCCGTCGCCGAGCAAACTCTCGGCGTGATGCTGGCCATGGCCCGCCACCTCTGCCGCGCCGACGCCTTGATGCACGCCGGCAAGTGGGAAAAGAAATCCCTGCAAGGAACGGAATTGCGCGGCAAGACGTTGGGCATCGTCGGCCTGGGGAAAATTGGCATGGAAGTGGCCCGGCGCGCGCGCAGTTTTGCAATGGAGGTTATTGCGCACGATCCTTTCGTTTCCGTGGCCGTAGCCAAAGAGCAGGGCATCCGCATGGCCAAGCTGGAGGACGTTTATGCCGCTGCGGACTACCTGACCTTGCACGTCGGCCTCACCCCGCAGACCACCGGCATGATCAACGCCGAATCCATCAAGACCATGAAGAAAGGCATTCGCATCGTGAACTGCGCGCGCGGCGAATTGGTCGATGAAGCCGCGCTCGCCGAAGCTCTCACCCAAGGCCAAGTCGGCGGCGCGGCGCTCGACGTCTTTACCCATGAGCCGCTGAAGGACTCACCCTTGCAGCAAATGAGCAACGTTCTGCTGACTCCGCACATCGGCGGGTCCACGCACGAGGCGCAAGAAGCCGTCGGCTACCAGATTGCCCAGCAAGTAAAGGAATATCTGAAGCACGGCGTCATTCAGAACGCGGTGAACGTTCCCTCCGTCTCGCACGAGGAATATCTCGAATTGCAGCCCTTTATCGTTCTGGCGGAACGGCTGGGTTCGTTTCTGGCGCAAGCGAGCGAAGGGACTTTGGAAGAAATTTCCCTCCGCTATAGCGGGCATATCGCGGAGTCGAAGACCGAACTCGTCCGCAACGCCGCTATCAAAGGCATTTTGAATCAGGGCCTCGAGGAAAAAGCCAACCTGGTGAATGCCGCCGCTATCGCTTCATCGCGTGGCCTGCATATTCACGAAGACCGCAAGCCCAAGGGCGCCGACGGAGACGAAAGCGTCCTCTCCATCACCCTGAAGACCGCGACCGAAGAGCACATCGTCAAGGGCTCGGTGTTGCACAAACACGCGCCGCGCCTGCTGCACGTCGATGGCATTGAGGTCGAAGCCCCGCTCGAGAGCAACCTGATCTACATGCGAAACCGCGACGTTCCCGGCGTCATCGGCCGGGTCGGGACCATTCTTGGCGCGCATCACATCAACATCGCCGACTTCTCTTTGGGCCGGCGCGCGGAAAGCGAAAAAGGGGAGATACGGGAAGCGATCGCAGTAGTCCACATCGATGGCGTGGTCCCGGAACTGGTGCTGGCCGAACTGAGGAAAGCTCCGGGCGTGCAGCAGGCCAAAGCCATCCGCCTGTTCTAGCGGCTCCCGGTACCACTGGCGTTTCGTTTACTATGTCTAAGTGTTTCCGGAGAATTGCGCGAGGCCCGATGATCAAGCAAGCAGGAATTGCGGTTGCCGCGTTGGTAGTGCTCACTAGCGCCGCGTTCGCTCAGGACGGCCGGTTTCAAGTGAGCGTCAACCCGGTGGGAGTCTTAAGCAAGCAGAGCAGCGGCAATCAAATCACGCTCAACCCAACCCAGGGCTATGGAGTCGTTCTCAGTGGGCAGTTCCGCCTGGCGCCTAAGTTTAGCTTGCAGGCCAACTACGGGCACATGGACAACTCGCAGAAATACACCACCACCACCCTGGTTTACCGGGTTCAATCCACCCTTACCGAGGGCAGCGCCGCCCTGGTTTTTCGTCCGTTCTCCACTCCGAAATGGAAACCGTTCCTGTTTGGGGGAGCCGGCGCCTTGGTCTTCAATCCCGACAACACCACCGTGATCAGCCCCAACCCGGTCACCCCGTCCATGCCCATCGAAACGCAGCAAAATATCGGCGCCGTGCGCCAGACCCAGGTCGCAATCCTCTATGGCGGAGGAGTCGATCACGAGTTGCCGATGGTCCCATTTCTGCGGATTCGCCTGCAGTACCGCGGCCTGTTTTATTCCGCGCCCGCCTTCGGCGTGCCCTTCCTGTTTGTCGGGCAGCGCGGGCACATCGCCGAGCCTTCCATCGGGCTGGTGTTTAATTTCTAGTGTTGCAAGGGCACGGCTTCAAAGGGCTCGCGAAAAAACTCTGGCATGGCAGGTTTCGGGAAGGGCGCGAGTTTTGGAGGGTACGGAAAAAGTCGGGTTGGCATGGTTTTGGGAAGGGCACGACCTTTGGTCGTGCCGCTAAGCGATTGAAAATACGTCAGCGCTTTAGCGCCTGAGGCGAAGCCGGGCAACCGCGTTCGGCTTCTTCGCGGTCCTCACGACTTCAGCGCGTCGCGCTGCAGTTTACGACTCTCCGCCAACAACGCCATCGAGTGCATTAGGTTCTGCAAAGTCACAATGCCCACCAGTCGCTGATCTTCCACCACTGGGATAAGGCTGAGGTTCCGCGCCGTGATCCTGCGAAACGCGGAAGCTACCGACTCCGTCTTCTGGGCCACTTCAAACAAGCGATTCATTACCGCCTGCACGTAGCCGTTGCCCTCGGCGCGCAGCGCCTCCAAAATCCTCTGCCGGGAAATCACGCCGACCATGTCGCTGCCGCGGATCACCGGGAAATCGTCTTGCAGGGAGTGCACGGCTTTATCCAGAGCATCTTCCAGCGTATCCGCCGGGGAGAGCGTGGCAAAATCGCGCAGCATGATGTCTTCCAGATGCACCGTCTCCAGCACGGATTGAAAGACGGCCGAGCGTTCCTCCAATCCCGCCGCCACGAACAGGAAGAATCCGACTACGGCTAGCCATGCGCCCGTGGTGCTGCCTCCCGGTATGGACAGCACCATGCCGGCCAGCATCAGCAGCATGGCGGAGCCACGCCCCGCGGAAATCGCGCGCTGCGTAGCCCGGATCGGATCCATGCTTCGCGTGAACAGCGCTCGTACCACCCGCCCGCCATCCATGGGATATGCCGGCAGCAGATTGAAAAACGCCAGCCAGGCGTTGCCCCATACCAAACTGCGCGGCAGATTGGCCGAAGTGACGTAAGGCCGCCCCCACAGCCCGAGCTCGGGCGCGACCGCCAACACGATGCTGCCCGCTACAAAGGCAACGACCAGGTTCACCAGCGGCCCCGCCAAGGCGATGCCAATGTCGCGCTTCCAGGCTTGCGACGGCGGCACCGCGGATTGCTTGGTCTCATCCGCCAGGGTCACTCCTCCAATGGGCAGCAGAATAATAGCCCGGGCGGGAATGCCGGCCCGCAGGCTGGCCAGCGCGTGCCCCAATTCGTGCAAAACGACGCAACCGAAGATGATGCCCACCAGCGCCAGACTGCGCGGGAGGGCGGTCACCCCGCCATGCGCCGCCGACTCCGTCAGCCAGACAAACAGCAGGAGAAAGAAAAAAGTTAGATGAATGCGGATCTCGACCCCAAAAACTCGACCCGCCGGGATGGACCAGTTCCTCATCAATCAACGCCCTTCCAACACTCTCATTCTATATAGTTAGACGCCGGGCTGCTGGCGGTAGTTGCGATTTGCAGTATCGTTCGTTCCGTTGCTACTAAACCATTGCCGCATCGGGCCTTGCGCCCGATGCGCAATCCACGAGCATGAGAGTAATCGCTGGAAAATACGGCAGTCGTCCCTTGTCCGCGCTGCCCGGCCTCGACTTGCGGCCCACCGCCGATCGCTTGCGCGAGACCCTATTCAACGTGCTCACGGCGGGCAAGCCCGCCGCGCTCGAAGGCACCGTTTGGCTCGATCTCTTCGCCGGCACGGGAGCAGTTGGCATTGAGGCGCTCAGCCGGGGTGCGAGCATGGTGTATTTCGTCGAGTCTTCCACTGGCGCGGCGAATTTGATTCTCAAGAATTTGCGATCGCTCGACATTCGCTCCGGATTCGAAATCATCAAGAACGATGTCGCCCGCTCTTTTCGCATTCTCCAGTCGAGCGGCGTGCCCGTCGCTTTCGTTTTCCTCGATCCGCCCTATGCCATGCAAAAGGCTTACTCCGAAACTTTGCAGCGCCTAGCGGAGACGCCGGTGCTGAGCCCGAGCAGCATCGTGATTGCGGAACACGAAAAACGGTTCGACCCGGGAGAGACCTTCGGAGGGTTGCGGCGTTATCGCACGCTAAAACAAGGCGACGCTGCCCTGAGCTTCTACAAACTCACCTAGCGACAGCCGCCCCGCGGCGTAGTGGGAATTAGCGAATTCTCACGTCGATTCCCCACGTTTCCGCCGCGACCGCGCTCGTTAAGGAACTCTTTACTCAATATTGACATCATCCTGACAAAAGCACAGAAGCCTTCCTTGTAGCGTAAGTCCACACACACTATTAGTTCTCGGGTTTGCCCTGTAAAGGACCGGCCCACGTAAAGGAGCAATAATCGTGAAGAAGTATTTCCCCTGGACCGCAGTAGTGATGGTTGCGGCCCTGTGTATGATTCAGGCCCACGCGGGGCAACAGGTCCTGGATCGGCCACAGGCATTTACCGGTGAGATCATGGACAAGCTCTGCGCGATGAACAAATCGCATGACCAGATGATTCAGGACATGAAGAGCATGGGACGAGGTAAGGACACCTGTACCACGAAGTGCGTCCAGCTCGGCGCCAAGTACACGCTATTCGATGCCGCCACAGGGAATGTTTACGAAATTGAACAGCAAGACAAAGTGGAAAAATACGCGGGCCTGCGGGTAAGAATTGCCGGGATGCTCCACAAGAACACACTTAGCGTCGAGAAGATTGAGCCTGCATTGTGACCATCGGGATATGACTGCAGATTTGATCCTGGCTGGTTGAGTGTTTCCTCCGTGTAACGACTTTTGCGAATCCATTATGCGTACTCTTATTCTGGGTGTAATAATCTCGACGTTCGTGTTGCTAGCCGGTGGTCTGGCAATTGCTCTACTTGGCTTCCTGCCGACCACTGCAGACGCGGAGCCGCCCGTGTTGGAGGTTCGCATTGCCACCAGTGCTCTCGATGCCTCCGTGGACCGGCATGCGTCGCACCTGACCAGCCCCGTGTCCTTAGTGGACGGAAATCTTATCCAAGGCATGAAAATTTACACGATGAATTGTGCCATGTGCCACGGGACGCTCGACCTGCAGCCGAGTCCTCTGCAGAACTCGTTCTATCCGCCGCCGCCGCAGCTGATTCTCCGTCCGGAAGATGCTCCGGACTGGCGCATCTATTATTTTGTGCGCACAGGCGTCCGCTACACCGCGATGCCTGCCTGGAACAAAACCTTGACCGACCAGGAAATGTGGGATGTCACAGCATTTCTCACCCGGCTGCAGAAACTGTCTCCCGCGGTCCAGGACTATTGGAAAGCTTCCTTTGGCATCGAAAAGCTGCCCACCCTATCCAATCCACACAGCTAATTGCCGCAGATCCGGTCGCGCTTTGAGTTTCGTCCTCACCACCGGCAATCGCGGTTGTTCTCAGGCGTCGATTCCGGCGCCTCCTATGCCTCCGCGGTGCGCTGACCTCGATTCATTCTCCAATTCGCACAAAGGCGCGTGCGTAGCGAAGGCCTTTGACAAGATAGTTGCAACGGCTTGACACGTTGCAGACAACCGCTCAACCACCTTTCATTAGCATCACGACTTCCTGACCAAATCTCTTGCCATAGTGCTTTAGAAGGATAAGGGGTCATGCAAAAAGACTGCCGCTCGAAAATACCGTTCTTTATCGCAGCGCTTACAATCGCAATATTTCTTGTTTCATGGTTCGCAGTCCCAGCTCGGGCTGTGCCAAGCTTCAGCCGACAGACGGGGTTGGCTTGCAGCAGTTGTCACACCAGCCCGCCCGAACTAACTCCATTCGGCCGCCAGTTCAAATTGAATGGCTATACCTTCTCGACGGCGGCAAAGGTCGAGGACGCGGGCGACCGCAAGCAATCGCCGTTGAGTCTGGCAAAGATCCTGCCGCTGGCTGCCATGCTGCAAGTGTCTCTTACGTCGACGAACTCACCCCAGCCAGGCACCCAGAACGGAAATTTCGAGTTTCCTCAGCAGGCTTCGCTGTTTCTCGCGGGCTCGTGGACCGGCCACATCGGGAGTTTTGTGCAAGTTACGTATCAAGGTCAGACTGACCACTTTAGCTGGGACAATACCGATATTCGCGTGGTCAACCAAGGAAAGCTGCAAAACAAATCGCTGGTTTATGGTCTCACGCTCAACAATAATCCGACGGTAGAGGATCTGTGGAATACCACGCCGGCTTGGGGTTTTCCATTTGCTTCCAGCGCTACGGCCCCGACCCCAAACGCCGCGACTCTGATTGACGGACGATTGGCGCAGGATGTGGCCGGGGCCGGCGGCTACGCCATGTGGATCGATCATCTCTATCTCGCCGGAACGCTCTATCGTTCCGAGCATCTCGGCGGAACGCAACCCAATTCCGGGAATGGGTTCGACTTCAACATACGCGGAACCGCTCCCTACTGGCGGCTCGCCTGGCAACAGAACCTGAGCAAACACGATTACCTGGAGGTTGGAACTTATGGAATCCATGCCAAATCGACGCCCAACGCGGTCACCGGGTTGGACGACGGATATACGGACTTGGCCGTCGACTTCCAGTACGAACATAAGATTCCGCAGTGGAAGAGCGACATAGTCACGGTTCGCGGCACCTACATACACGAAAACTCATATCTGGGCGCCACGTTTGCAGCGGACGGATCGACCGTTGCCCGCCATAATCTGGATACGTCGCGCATTAATGCGACTTATCACTTTGGCAACCGCTACACGGGGACAGTGGGCTGGTTCGACACCACAGGAACGGCCGATTCTAAACTATTCTCGGCTGCTCCCGTTTCTGGAAGCTTGAATGGGGACCCACATAGCACAGGCTACATCTTCAATGCATCCTGGTGGCCGGCGCAGAATGTGGATGTCGCCCTGCAATATACCGGGTACACGCGTTTCAACGGTGGGAGTACGAATTATGACGGGTCCGGGCGCAATGCTTCGAGCAACAACGCCCTTTACGCCTTGTTGTGGTTTGTTTTCTGAATTGCGGCCGCCCTAGGATGAGAGTGGGCGCCCGCTCGCGATTCAGCTTCGGCAGCATGGGCGCGCTCGGTTGGTCGTCCCGGGTAGTTATCCAAAAACGGGCTTATCGGTAACTGGCGGTGCCGACCGTGCCCAAAGGGCTCGCGTGGCAGCTTTCACGCGCAAGGAGTCCGTCGAGCGCCCCACTTAGAGTTGGCGGCAGCGGCCGAGTCCACGCAAGCCGCGTGAGGATGAGAAAGATTTACAAGCTGGCGACAAACTTATGACAATTGCCGGTCGCGACTTCGCCTAGGATCATCAGCCGAGCAGGTCAGAAGGTTCTGTACCCAGTCACTCCAACCGATTGTTCGACCCCCCTCTGTTCCTGACTTGTCTAAAGGAGAGATTACGATGCCGGAAATCAGTATGCGAGTTTGCAGGACTGCAGTCGCCGCTTGCCTCGGCCTAGTTCTTCTCATGGTTTCGGCCCCGGCCCAAGCACAATATCGCCTTACCAATCTAGTTTCGAATCAGCTCGATACGCATGCCGCGACCACCGATCCACTGCTGTCCAACGCTTGGGGATTAGCCCGCAGCGCCACCTCGCCCTGGTGGATCAGCGATAACCTCTCGGGATGGTCGACTCTCTACACTGCCACCGGAACGCAAGAGTCACTCAAGGTATTGATTCCCACCGCCGGAAACGGACCGGCCTCACCGAAAGGCCTAAATGGCCCTGGCACACCGACGGGAATCGTTTTCAACGCGTCGAAGACGGATTTTCTGGTTGATGGCAAGTCTTCGTCTTTCATTTTCGCGACGCTGGATGGCACCATCAGCGCATGGTCGCCGGGCGTGAACGCCAACCAGTCGGTGATCGCCTTTGACAACTCCGCCAACAAAGCGATGTACACCGGCTTGGCCATCACCAGCAATGCCTCGGGGAATTTCCTCTACGCGGCGGATAACACGAACAACCACATAGATATGTTCGACGGCAGCTTCAACCTGGTGAAGTCGTTTGGCGATCCGAGCATCCCAACGACCTTCTCAGTATTTGGCATCCAGGACATTAACGGCCTGGTTTACGTCGCTTATGCTGTGCCGAACGTGGGCGCCGACGGTTTCATCGACGTCTTCAATGAGGATGGCAGCTTGGTGAAAACCCTGATACACGGACTGCCGCTCAATCAGGCCTGGGGGATTGCCCTGGCTCCCAGCAATTTTGGGCCGCTGAGCAATACCCTGCTGGTTTCAAACAACTCCGTCGACGGCACCATCAACGGATTCAATCCTAAGACCGGGGAGTTTGTGGGTACGATAAGGGACCGGCACGGGAGGAAGATTATCCTCAACAACCTCTGGGGAGTAGCCTTCGGTGGAGGAAACTCAACCAATGGAGCAGTAAACGAACTGTTCGTCACCGTAGCCCCGGGCAATGGAGCACAAAGCGAAATGGCCGGTACTTTTGCATCAATCGTCTTCGATCCAGATCAGGATCATGATTTTGATCATGATGACGATGGCCACCTGAAATAGGCGGCGCTTTCTACCTGGGGGCAGTTGGTGCCTTCGTCAGCTTCCTCAATCGCCAGCAATGCTGCGCGGAAGGGCTGCCGCCCCCGAGTAGAACCTTATCTTCGTCCCGTTCCTCCGGGACCCGGATTCTGCCGCGAAACGGGATCCAAGGAAGCTGGCAGAATTGGTACGGGATAGCCGGCTTCCGGAGGAGTTGGGAGCTCACGTGGAAGCTTGCGGGTTTCCGTCGGATGCCGGTTGACGGCCTTACGCCAAACCAATGCTGCCGTACCCTGGTTGCTTATGATGGGCTCTGCCCGTGCCCCAAGCCTGGCTTACATCACAATCTCATCCGCCCGCCGCGTGATCGGATGCTGCATCTCCCGCAATTCGTTCTTCACCATATTCAGTCCATACACGCACTGTTCGAAGTTGCGCGAAAGGTTGGAGAACAGTGGAGCGACTTTGGCATACTCGAATACATCGAATTGCGAAACGATGTAGTAGCTTTCTTTCCCCGCCTTGATCCAGTCCACAAAATTCTCCGTGCGATTGCGGCGCAGCCGGAAGTGATTGATACTCTCGGGAAACATCCCGGCGAAGAAAAGCGTGTAGTCCCCAATATGCTTGCGCACTTGGCGCTCGCGATCGAACGACGGCGCGGGCCCGTACACGGGATCGGATTCCATCAGCATTCCGCCCACGTCGCTCAGGCCGCGGCCCGCGGCGTCGCGAATCTTGAATAACTGCTCCACGTCGCAGAACTCCGCCAGCAGATGCGCCACGTACGCCACAATCTGCGGATCGCGGATGCCGATCTGCTGCGCATAGTGCCGCCCGACCATCTCCACGAACAGCTGCTGCAGCGGATGCGACTCCGGAATCATTCTTGGCCCCTCACCAAAAGCCGCCACGGGCACGGAATTGCGACAATGCTGACCTACCTAATTACCTTAGCCAACAACTAAAAACAAGTAACTTCCGTGCGCCAGCGTAGCCCGCTCGTGCTACCTAGTTAGAGTCACTCCCGGCAAATAAAGTTTCCCGCCGCAATTTGTTGGCACACCGCGCCATCGGCTGCTAATTTGCCTCGCGTTCGGTTCGCGCCTTCACATTTACAATCATCGGCAATGGAGGGAATTCATGGAGCGCAACAACATTGCCAGCGGCACACCTTGGGAACCCGTGATCGGTTACTCACGAGCGGTCAGGGTTGGCAATCACGTGCACGTATCCGGAACCACAGCCACCGGCCCGGACGGAAAAATCGTAGGATTGGGCGATCCCTACGCGCAAGCCGTGCAGACGCTGAAGAACATTGAATCCGCTTTACAAAAGGCCGGCGCAACCATGAGAGATGTCGTGCGGACTCGCATTTTCCTGCTCAACATTGCCGACTGGGAAAAAGTCGGCAAGGCCCACGGCGAGTTCTTCCGCGACATTCGTCCCGCCGCCAGCATGGTGGGAGTCACCGGCTTCGTCTCTCCCGAAATGCTGGTGGAGATTGAAGCCGAAGCCGTGATCCTGGAAGCCTGACACATGGGAGGCGAGTGGGACTGTCGGCGGGGAAAATCCCTCCTTTGGTCCGGAAATATACGAAATCAAGGTTTCCCCTCACCATTTCCCTTGACACCGGCCCCGCATGGGGCATAATCTCCCAATCCCCATACGGCATCCGCGCCAAGGGGAGGCCCGAACTTGGCGTGACGGCAGTTGCCCGGCTTGGCGGTGAGCAGGGAGGTAAGCATGAGCGTTCTGGAGCTGTGCGATCCCGAAGCGGCAGCGGTTTCTCTGCAAGCCAGCGTTGCAGACGCGATCCGCAGCATGCTGACCCATCACGTGGGCGCGGTGGCCGTGGTCGATGGCGAGCGCCGCGTAGCCGGCATCTTCAGCGAGCGCGATGTCTTGCGCAAACTCGCCCTCAGCGGGCGGGATCCGGAAGCCACTCCGGTGCGAGATTTGATGACCAAGGAAGTGGAGATGGCCACGGCCGAAACCGGCCCCGGCGAAGCCCTGGCCACCATGGTGGAGCGTCACTTCCGCCACCTGCCCATCGTGGATGGCGACGGCCGGCTGCTGGGCATGCTCTCCATTCGCAACGTTCTCGAATGGCACGTCGAAGACCTGCGCCGCGAACTGGACGCCCTGGAGCAGTACGTTTCCAACGACGGGCCCGGCGGGTAGCGCACTGTCCGTCACGGGTCGGCAGTAGTGAGCGAACAATGCAAAAGGCCGGCTGCGGAGCCGGCCTTCTTGTCGAGCGGAAGTCCAAAGCTACTTCTTGGGAGCGATGGCGTCCTTCGCGGCTTTGGCCACGCGGAACTTCACCACCGTCTTTGCCTTGATCTGAATGGGTTCGCCGGTCTGCGGATTGCGTCCCACGCGCGCCTTGCGATGCGCCTTCACCAGCCGGCCCAGGCCGGGCACCACGAACACGCCATTCTTCTTGGTCTCTTTGATGGCGGTATCCGCAAGAGTCTCCAAAAATGTTGCCGCTGCTTTGTTGTTGATTTCAAGTTCCTCCGCCAGGTGGCGGACGAGTTGTGTCTTGGTCATGCCTGCTGCCATGAATCCTCCTCTTGAATAAAGCTCTGATTTTTCCTGCGACGAGCGCTATCTTATACCGCGCCCCTGTGGAAAAGTGGTGTTGCAGGCCCATTCTACGCGTATGTTCTCAACTTGGCACCATGAAACCCCATAAAAATCGGCGCTCCCGGAGCCTGCCATTTCAAATTGGCCCGCCCGCAAGGCGAAGGAGCGCGCCGCCGGTCCCGTGGCTGCATGGCATAATGCTAGCTGGAGACCCATCGCCAGTGAGTTGTGCCCTCTGCGAAGCGCGCAAGGAAAAACGCTTCTGCCCGGCCATGCACGGCCGCATTTGCCCGCAATGCTGCGGCGAGCAGCGCGAAGTCACCCTCGATTGCCCCAGCGATTGCGTCTATCTGCTCCAGGCGCGAGAGCATGAAAAGCCGCGCCCCATGCAGGATCTGGACCAAGCCGCCCTGTTCCCAGAGACCGACATTCCGCAACAGTTTCTCTATCAGCACGAGCAACTGATCATGGGCTTGAGCTACGCGCTGGCGAAAGCTGCCCGATCTGCGCATGCGCTCACCGACTCCGATTTGATCGCCGCGCTGACATCGCTGGCAAAATCGCAGCAAACCCTGGTGAATTCCGGCCTGCATTACGAGACCCCTTTGCCCAACCTCACCCAGCAGGCGGTGCTGGCCGAAATGCAAAACATGCTGAAGGAGTACCGCGAAACCGAGCAAAAGCACCTGGGCTATACCCGCCTGCGCGATGGCGATGTCTTGCGCGCCCTGGTCTTCCTGGTCCGGATGGCGCATGGCCGCACTTCCGGACGTCCCAAGGCGCGGGCGTTTGTCGATTTCCTCTTCTCGCAATTTCCCGAGAAGCCATCCGCGCTCGCAGCGCCGGAAGAAGCCGGCAGCAGACTCATTGTGCCGTAGAAAAACCGGCCACAGATCGCACAGATTCGCGACGATCAACCAGCAACCAACAAAGATTTCTAATCCGCGCTGATCCGTGAAAATCCGTGGCTAGCTTTCGCCCAGCTTGCGAACCTTCTGTCCCGCCGGCAAAGCATCGAGCAATTCGCGAATCGTCCGCTTGAACACGGGATGGCGTGCTTCGGGCGCGATCTCCGCCAACGGCTGCAGCACAAACCGCCGCTGGTGCAGCGCCGGGTGCGGAATCGTCATCCCCTTCGCCTCTACCACCGAGTTGCCAAACAGCAGAATGTCGATATCAATGCTGCGCGGCCCCTTCTTCTGCACTCGCCGCCGCCCCATCTCCTGTTCAAGATTGAGAATGCCGCCGAGCAATTGCCTGGGCATTTGTTCGGTATCCAGTGTTGCCGCGCAATTCAGAAACCACGGCTGGGCCAGGACTTCGACCGGCTCGGTTTCATAGAAAGACGAAACCGCAACTACTTGCCCAAAAGCCTGCAAGCGCCCGAGCGCGGCATTCAGATTCGCGGCACGATCCCCCACGTTAGAGCCCAGCGAAAGATAGACTAGCTTGTGCATGGAGCGGCAGCCTCGTGCCCCTTCCCGGATTCTACGAGCAAATGCCCAACTGCCAGGCCTAGGACCTTGGTCACTTTCGTGACCGTGAGAACAGAACTAACATCAACGAGCCATGACCTTGGAGTCTCTTCTTTTAAGCCGGGATCAGCAAGTCATCGGCGTCGTGAAGTCGGCTCTGGAAAAACTATCCATCGAAGTTGAAGTTTGCCGTGGCGCACGTTCGGGCAGCGAAATCCTCTTGTCTGAGAAGTTTGACGCGATCATCGTGGACTGTGACGACCTCCAGGGAGGCCTCGATGTGCTGCGGAACCTGCGCCAGAGCCCCAGCAACCGGAATTCGGTGTCCTTCGCCGTTTTGAATGGCAAAACCACAACACATGAAGCTTTTGATTTGGGGGCGCAGTTTGTGTTGCAAAAACCGATTTCCCAGCTCGGCGCCTCCCGCTGCTTCGGCGCGGCGCTGGAATTCATGGAGCGCGAACAGCGCCGCTACTTTCGCCATCCCGTCGAAATACCTGCACTGGTAACTTTTGGCCGCCAGGAACTGAAAATGACAACCACCAACCTCAGCGAGGGCGGCATGGCGGTCCGCTTCCGCGGCAAACTACCCAAGGGCGGCGTCACCAAAGTTTGCTTTACCACGCCCGGCGGGGAAGCTTCGATCGAAGCCAAAGCGGAACTCGTCTGGGTCGACGGCTCGGGACGCGCCGGCCTGCGTTTCGTCGAGTTGTCCCTGGCTTCGCGGCAGAGACTCGAACGCTGGCTCAGCGACCACTAGGCTCGCGCAACACTCTCATCCCAGCCAATCGTGCGTCGTTCCCGGCCGCTGCGGTAAGTCATGTCGATGGCCTGCATGGTCTGCAGAGCCTGCTCGGGAGTAACCGCCAGCGCCGCCCCTTGCGTGATCACATCGCGCAAATTCCGGTAAAACTCGCGATAATCTCCCGCTTCAGTTCTTACTTTCTTCCTCCATTCGCCATCCACCACCGACAGTTCCCCCCATTGTCCTTCCGGTTCCTCGCCCCAATGCGGCCCCCAATCGGTCCCTGCCGGAACCTCGCCCCGCTTCAAGAACTCTTCCTGCGGGTCCATTCCGTATTTCTCGAACGACCCCTTGACACCGTGAACCACGAAATGCGGTCCTGGAGCATACGCGATGGTTCGCGAACGCAGCATGGCGCGCATGCGCGGGTACTCGAGGCAAATATCGAAAGCATCGTCCACCACCGCCCAATCCCGTTGCAAATAGGTGGCCGCGGTGATGGCCTGCGGTGCTCCAAATAGCTGCAACGCCTGATCGATCAAATGCGGCGCGAGATCAAACACCAATCCACTCCCCGGATCCGGCCGTTCCGCCCACTTGTTGTGCTTGGGAGTCAAACGATAGCGGTCATACCGCGCCTCATATTCGACAATGCGGCCCAGCACGTCCGATTCCACCAGCTTGCGCACGGTCAAAAAATCTCCGTCCCACCGCCGATTGTGATAAACCGTGAGCAGCTGCTTCTGTTGCTTCGCAATCTGTATCAGTTCGGCCGCCTCGCGCGAATTCGTGGCAAAGGGCTTGTCCACCACAACAGCTCGATCAGCCAGCAAACACTGGCGCGCCAATTCAAAATGAGAAGCGTTCGGAGTCGCCACGACGCACACCTGAATCCGCTCATCCGTCAGCATTTCCTCGACTGTCCGCACCACGCGCACATCCGGATATCTTGGCTTCGCTAGCGAGCCGCCGCGCTCGACAATGCACGCCAGCTCCATCCCCGGAGTTCCCCGGATCGTGGGCGCATGGAACACTTGTCCAGACATCCCATACCCGATTACTCCGACTCGCACCATCCCCGCTCTCCTTGCACGAATTCAGGCACGCAGCGCAAACTCCAACTCCAACTCCAACTCCAACTCTATTTTCTTCTGTCCTTCACCCGGATCACAAACTTCAACCCCGACCAAATGTCGCTCACCGCGCACACCTTGACGTCCACCAGGCCAGCCTCCAGGCCAATGCCGCGGACGATGTTTTCGGTAATGTCGGTGGTCACGCCGGAACTCTTCTTCGGCCAGCTTACCCACAGCATGCCTGCGGTGGCCAGCTGTTTGGCAAAGCGCGGAAACTGCGCGCGCAGCTCGGCTTGCCACTTAACGAAGATCATGGCGAAGTCCAGCTCTCCGCTGGCTTCGCGCCCCGCCTTCGCCATCCGGCATTCGGCGAGAGCTTCTTGCAGTTCCGCTTTCACTTCGAAAGGCAAATCGAGGAACGCTACCTTGAACTGCGCTTTGATGCCGAGCTTTTGGGAAAGTGGAGTGCCGGAGTAGCCCGCCATTCGTGCCGCCTATTGCAGCGGCGCGTAGTAGCCGTGCTTGCTGCGCACTTTCAGTTTCTTGTCGTTGGCCAGGATGGCGATGGTGCGGAAGCGGCCGTCGGCGGCGAAATCGACGGGCTTGTAGGAGAGCGCATACTGGCTGCGCAGTTCCTCCTGAATCTGGGCAAACGCATTGGAAACGTCGGTAATCTGGAAAGGAAGAAATACGCGCCCTCCGGTGGCGTCGGCAATTCGCTTTAGAACCTTGTCGCCGCCCTCGTCGCCGCCCATCACGTTGGTGCTGATGGTGTAGACGATGACATCGGCACGCTGCGCCATTTCGATGGCCTGCTCACGCGTCACGTGGCTCTGATTGTCGTCGCCGTCGCTGAGCAGGATGATCGCCTTGCGCAAGGGCCCGGTCTGTGGCGCCTTCATCAGCCGGTCGCGGCAGGCAAAATACAGCGCGTCGTACATCGCCGTGCCGCCCCCCGCCTGCAACTTCCGCACGCCCTGGGAGAGCAGTTCGGTATTGTCGGTAAATTCCTGGGTAACCTCGGGAGTGACGTCGAAGCCAACCACGAACGCCTGATCGTAGTGCGGGCGGATGGTTTGGTCCAAGAACGAAACTGCGGATTCCTGTTCGAACTTGAAACGGTCGCGCACCGAGTTGCTCGCGTCCACCAGCAAGCCAACCCGCAAGGGCAGATCGGTTTCGCTGTGAAAACTCCGGATATCTTTGGCGGGCTTATTGTCGTCGATGACCTTGAAGTCATCCTTCTTTAGATCCTTCACGTAGTGCCCATGCTTGTCGGTCACGGTGAACACCACGTTCACTTCGTTGACGATCGCATGAATGGTGGTTGCAACGTCGTTGCCCGGAGGCGGAGTTTGATCTGCGGCCGCCGGCGCGGCCCCGCTCGCGGATGCCGGACTCTGGGGCGCAGGCTGCGATGGGGCGGGAGACGCTTGCGGAGCGGGCGCCGGCTGCGGCGGATTCGACGCCGAGGAGGCCGCGGGGGAATTATCCGCCGGTTGCGCATTCTGCCCGGCGCTCAACGCCAAGAGCAGCGCAAGGCTGCCAAGAACTGAGATAACGCCACGCAACTTCATATCACCGTTCATTATAGCTGTAACCGGCGGCGAGAGAGATTCTTCCAGTAGCGCGAATCTAACTCCCAAACCTCAACCCTGAATGCAGACGAAGAATTCCGCCAGCTCCGCCGGCAAGGGCCGCGAAAACGACAACGGCTCCCCGCTTCGCGGATGCAAAAACCGCAGCTCCGCGGCGTGCAGAAAATTTCGCGCCAGTGAAATGCTCGCGCCCGCTTTCCCCTTCAACTCCTTTGGCGCGCCGTAAAGCGTGTCTCCCACCACCGGATGCCGCAGCGACGCCAGGTGCACCCGAATCTGGTGCGTACGCCCGGTATCAATTCGCACTTCCAGTAGAGAAAACTTCCCCACCGGCGAATCGATCCGCCGCATCACCCGGTAGTGCGTAATCGCCTCTCGCCCGCCCTCCCCGCGTGCCGTCATGCGAGTCCTTCGCATGGGATCGCGGCGGATGCTGCTGCGAATCGTCCCTTGATCCTGTTTCATCCACCCGTGCGCCAGCGCGATATAAGTCTTCTTCACCTCGCGCCGCGCAAACTGAGCCGCCAGCCGCCGATGCGCCTCGTCGCTCTTCGCCACAACGATCAACCCGCTGGTGTTTTTGTCCAGCCGATGAACAATCCCCGGCCGCAACTCGCCCCCCACTCCCGAAAGCCTGCCGAACCGGTGCAGCAGCGCGTTCACCAAGGTTCCGCGATTGCGGTCCGCTTCGGTAGCGCCCGCCCCCGCATGCACCATCATTCCCGCCGCCTTGTTGATCACCGCCAGATCGTCGTCTTCATAAACGATATCGAGCGGAATCTCCTCCGCCATCGCTCGCAGCGGCGGCAACTCCACCGCGCCCAGCAGGGAAATGCGCTCGCCGCCGCGTAACCGCAGCGAGGCCTTTGCCGGCGCATCGTTCACCAGCACCTTGCCGTCTAAGATCAGTTGCTGTACCCGCGCCCGGCTGGTCTCCGCGAGCTTACTCGCGAGGAACTGATCCACACGTTTGCCGGCGTCTTCAGGCCCAATAGAAATCAGAATGGGAAATGATTCGGCCACGTTGTCATGCTGAGCGTAGCAGAAACCTCGGCGAAGCCGAGGTTTCTGCGTAGCCTAAGCATCCCTAACCACAGCACACGGCCTCTGGTCAGGATTACGACAGATGGTAGAGGAATGGATCGAGCTACAAGAGACGCCGCGGAGGGACAACCTAGCGCGCCGCCCGTGCCGGCACCGCCTTCATCTTCATCTCCGGCCGCAGCCACCAGATAATCCCCCCGGCAATCACCAGGCAAATCGCGATCAGCTGCGTTCCCGTCATGGCTCCGCCAAACACTTCCCCGCGCCCGGGATCGTCGCGGATGAACTCAAGGAAATAGCGAGCCACTCCATACAGCATGAAGAACGCGCCCACCACCTGCCCGTCAAACTTCCTACGCTTGAGCAGCCAAGTCAGAATGAAAAAATTCGCTACTTCGACAGCCGATTCGAAAAGCTGTGTAGGCTCGATCCTCTGGTTCAACGGCGTCCCCACCAGAGCCGCCGCCAGCGGATTGGTAAAAACCACTCCCCACCAATGCGTCGTGGGTTTGCCGTAGCAACAGCCGGCGGCAAAGCACCCGATCCGCCCAATAGCGTGCCCCAGCGCGAGCCCGGGAGCAAACGCATCGCAAGTCGCCAGCGGAGGCATGCGGTGCCTGCGCACAAACCAAGCGGCCGCAGCAAAGCCGGCAATCAGGCCGCCGGAAAAAACCCCTCCCGCCTGCAGAGTACTCAAGCTGAAGATTTCGCTGGGATGCGACGCGTAAGTGCTCCAGTCGTTGATGATGTATAAAACCTTCGCCCCGACAATCCCGCTGAGAACGACGATGATTCCCAAATTCCAGGCATCGTCCCCATTGATTCCCAGTTTCTCCGAGTTGCGCACGCTGATCCACAACCCAATCAGCACCCCCAAAGACACCAGAAACCCGTAGGTTGGCAGATTGAAGCTTCCGATATGGAAGAGACGTGGAAACACTAGTTATTTAGATGCAAGGTATCGAGAATGAGTGCCGGACCAGTTTAGCAGGAAGGAAGCCGTCAGCCAGTGAGCCGTTGGCTTTTAGCTAGAAGCTAGTAGCTGTTCTTAACAAGCCGACCCACTGAGCCGTGTGGTGGGGCCGAGAATGAACCCGTCGGTAGACGTGGGCGCCCGCCGAGACCCTTTAGGCATCTCCGCATGGCGGAGCTTCGCACACCGGATCCTAGTTCGAGTCGAGCTCCCGTTCATTCTGCATTGGTTCAAAAATCGGTTACCCGCCATCACCAACCCTGCAGGCCGGCTTTCAAGTTGGATGCTAGGGGAAACCCGCTCCCATTGGCAAGAGGCAGGCGCAAAAAAGTTGGCATTCGGCTTGCCAGCACCTTTCGTAAGTTGTGCTATTTCGGAAATGAGGAGGACTTCAGCTGCTGGGGAACGTCCCTCATCCTTCCGAGGCCTTCACCCCTCGAACCGGCAGCGCCGGTACCTTCTTCGTCCTGACTTTGGGAGCGGCCCAAACGATCACCCGATAGGCCAGCAGCACTCCCAGCACAAAGGCATAATCGAGTGGCTTTCGCAGGTCCGACTTCACCAGCCAAATGTAATGGATCACTCCCGCAATTGCGCTGAAGTAAATCAACCGGTGCAGAGCCTGCCATCGTTTTCCGCCCAGCCGCCGAATCCATCCCCGCGTCGACGTCAGCGCCAGCGGAATCAGCAACACAAATCCGGTAAATCCGGCGGTAATGAAGCGCCGTTTAGCTACGTCGGCCAGCATATCGTGCAAGTCGAAAGACTTGTCCAGCCAGATGTATGTCAGAAAATGCAGGCATACATAGAAAAAAGCGAACAGCCCAAACATTCGCCGGAAGCGAATCAGCCAGGGCTGCCCAGTCAGCTTGCGCAGCGGCGTGATGGCCAGCGTGATCAGAAGAAAGATCAGCGTCCAATTTCCGGTCGAGTGGGTGATGAACTCAATCGGATTGGCGCCCAATCCCGCGCCCCAAGTCTGCATGTCGCCGGGATGCGCTCCAAAAAACCCCCACAGCAGCCGCGCCAGCGGCTCCAAACAAGCCAAAAACACCACAACTTTGAACCACCGAATCATGCTTTCCCCTGTGTCCGTGCACTCTGTGGCGAAACCGCCCCCGCAGCGTCAATAGTTCTTCTTCAAATCCATCCCCGCATACAGACTTGCGACCTGGTCGTAGCCGTTGAACATTAGCGTGGGACGTTTGAAAAACTCCCCCAGCCGCCGCTCCTTCGCCTGGCTCCATCGCGGATGATCCACATGCGGATTCACATTCGAGTAAAACCCATATTCATTGGGTGTCTGTGTATTCCAAGCGGTCGGTGGCTGATGCTCCACAAACTTGATCCGCACGATCGCCTTGGCGCTCTTGAATCCATACTTCCACGGCACCACCACCCGCAGCGGCGCGCCATCCTGGTTGGGCAGCACTTCCCCGAACATGCCAAAGCACAGCAAAGTCAGCGGATGCATGGCCTCATCCATCCGCAGCCCCTCCGTATAGGGCCACGGCAACACGGCCTCGCGCTGCCCCGGCATCTGGGTCAAATCGTAAATCGTGGTGAACTCGACAAACTGGGCCTTGCCCAGCGGCTGCGCCCGTTTGATCAGTTCGCTCAGCGAGAAACCGATCCACGGCACCACAATCGACCAGCCCTCGACACAGCGATGCCGGTAGATCCGCTCTTCCGGCGGCGCCATCTTGATAATGCTGTCCACATCGAGCACCTGCTTTTTCGGCACCAGCCCGTCAATGGTCACCGTCCACGGCCGCGTGCGGAAATGCGTGGCTAACTTTGCGGGCCCGTCCTTGTCCGTCGAAAACTCGTAGTAGTTGTTGTAAGTGGTCACGTCCTTGTAAGGTGTGATCGTCTCGGTCGTTGAAAACGGGCTCTTTTGCAGGCCGTCGATTTTCGTCAGCCCGCCACCGTCGGCTTGGGCGGCTTCCGGAAATGCCAACCGCCCTACCCCCGCGGCTGCCGCGACTCCCGCCAGCGCGGTTCCCGCCAGAAACTTGCGCCGGCTCAAATACAGACTCTTGGAAGTGATCTCGGACGAACGAATGTCGTTAGGCTTCTTGATCAGCATAGAAAAGGCTCCCAAACCCGAAGAATGCGGCCACTGCCCTTAAGGATAGGACGCACGGCCCGCGGGGAAGTTACATCCTCAATATTTCGATGACCTTGTTTCAATCTGAGCAGGGCCCCGTGTCTCCGTGCCCTCAGCGGCCGTTATCCGTCATCTCTGCGGTCTAACAAATTAGATGCGGCGAACGTCTCTGCAGACTGCAAAACCCCGCCGATCACGCGGAACTTATCCATCCCCACCTGCGTAACTTTATAATAGCTCTGACGGTAGTCGTGGAGGTGTGAAATGTTCTGCGACGGTTGTGGCACTCCACTGCAGCCCGATTTCAATGTCTGCCCTAAGTGCGGCAAGCCCATCGCTCGGCCCGGCGCCGCGTTTGTTTCCACCCGTCTCGAGCAGCATCTGCGCACCTTGGGTATTCTCTGGATCGTGGTCAGCGCCATCTGGCTGATCCCCTCTTTCTTCCTGATGACCATGGGCCACGCCATGCCCTTCATGTTTCCTATGTATCCTCAGCACATGTTCGGCAATGCATTCTTTCCGCAATTGATGTTCGGCCTGGGCGCTGGATTTCTGCTGGTCGCCGGCGGCGGCATCTGTGTCGGTTGGGGGCTGATGCAGCACGAGCCTTGGGCCCGCATCGCCGCCATCGTCCTCGGCATCCTGGCTCTGTTTCATCCGCCGCTCGGCACCCTGCTCGGCATTTACACGCTATGGGTCCTGCTCTCGAACGACGCCGCATCGTATGACCGTATCGCCCGCGTGCGCTAGCGCGGCCAGAGGCGACGGAGACTCCCGCCGGAATCAGCCTGCGTCCCTCCCTGAAAATGCTAAGATGTCCGCTCCATATGCCCAACTCTGATTTCATTCTTGGGCACACTGTCTCGCACTACCGCATCACCAAAAAAATAGGTAGTGGCGGCATGGGTGTTGTCTATCAGGCGGAAGACACTCATCTCGGCCGCCTAGTCGCGCTTAAGTTCCTCCCCGACGACCTCGCCAACGATCCCCAAGCGTTAGAACGCTTCCGCCGCGAAGCCCGCGCCGCCTCCGCGCTCAATCACTCCAATATCTGCACCATCTACGAGATCGGACAAGATGGCCAAGACCGGTCCTTCATTGTGATGGAGTATCTCGAAGGCCAGACGCTGAACGAGACCATCCGAGGCCGCGCGCTGCCCATCGATCGCCTGCTCGACCTCGGCATCGAGATCGCCGACGCGCTCGACGCCGCGCACGCCAAAGGCATCGTCCATCGCGACATGAAGCCCGGCAATGTTTTCGTCACCACCGGTGGCCACGCCAAGGTCCTCGATTTCGGACTCGCCAAGATCAACAAAGGCTCTCCTGGCGTCGCCCCGCCGGAACTCAGCACCCTCACCGAGCAATACCTGACCACGCCCGGAAAAGCCGTCGGCACCACCGCGTACATGTCCCCCGAGCAAGCGCTGGGCAAGGAGCTCGACGCCCGCACCGACCTTTTTTCCTTTGGCGCCGTCCTCTACGAAATGTCCACCGGCGTGCTCCCTTTCCGAGGCGACACCACCGCTGCCATCTTCGACTCCATTCTCAATCGCGTTCCGGCCGCGCCCATCCGCCTGAACCCCGATCTTCCTCCCGACCTCGAGCGCGTCATCAACAAGGCGCTCGAAAAGGACCGCGAAGTCCGCTGCCAAAGCGCCGCGGAAATCCGCGCCGACCTCCGCCGCCTCAAGCGCGATAGTTCTTCAAGCCAAGTCGCAGCCGCGGCCCAAAAGACGCCTCCAAAAAAGAGAACCGCACTCACCATCGGAATCGCAACCCTGCTTTTAGCCCTCCTTGCCTTCGCCCTCTTCTGGTTCCGCGCTCCGCTGCCTCCGCCCAAAATCACGGGCTCTACGCAGATCACCAGCGACGGTCTGTTCAAGCAACTCGCCGCCTCCGATGGCTCTCGCGTTTATTTCAACGAGCTTTTTCAGGCGCATCAAGTCCCCGCGCAAGTCTCCGCCGTCGGCGGCGACACTTCTGTGATCCCCACCCCGCTCCAGAACGTCTTGGTCCGCGACCTCTCTCCCGACGGATCCAAATTGCTGGTTGTGTCCTTCTCGGGCACCGAGGTCCAAAACTACATCTGGAGCGTACCCCTTCCCGTCGGCGCTCCCAGGATGCTGGCCGAGGCTGGCGATGCCGTTTGGTCGCCCGACGGGCGCGAGTTGCTGTTCAGCAACAACTTCTCTGTTTATCGCGCTCAGGCGGATGGCTCTCAGTCCAGGCGGCTGTTTGGCGTGGTTGATGGATTTCCAGCCCAGACGCGCCTTTCGCCCGACGGGCGCCGCATTCGGTTTACGATGTTTAGCGCAAAGGCAAACGAAAGCGCGCTCTGGGAAGCTCGCGCCGACGGTTCCGGCCTTCATCTCCTCTTGCCGGGATTCCCCCAGCCTCCCGAGCAATGCTGCGGCTCTTGGACGCATGACGGCCGCTACTACATCTTCATCAGCGGCACCCCCTCGGGGGGCAATATCTTCGCCATGCCCGAACCCGGCGGCTTCTGGCGCAAGACCTCGCCGGACCCGGTCCAGCTCACCACCGGGCCGCTGGTCTTCTCCGCCGAAGCCCCCTCGCCGGACGGAAAAAAACTCTTCGTTGAGGGCAGCCAGCCCCGCGGCGAGCTGGTCCGCTACGACGGTAAACTGCGCCAGTGGCTGCCATTTCTGGGTGGGCTTTCCGCGCACGACCTCGACTTCTCCCGCGATGGCCGCTGGCTTTGCTACGTTTCTTTATTGGACGGAAGTTTGTGGCGCAGCCGCAGCGATGGCTCCGAGCGCCTGCAACTCACCTTTCCGCCATTCCAGGCCGCTCTGCCACGCTGGTCGCCCGATGGCAGTCAAATCGCATTTGTGGACCTCGAACCGGGCAAGCCCTTCAGGATATATTTGCTCCCCGCGAGCGGCGGCACACCGCGGCAGTTGCTTCCCGAGAATCAGAATGGAGTCGAGGCTACCTGGTCGCCGGACGGAGATCAGATTGCCATCGGACGCGGTTCTGGGAGTAACGCCGTCGACATCCGAATGATTGATCTCCGGACTGGCCAGGTGACCACCATTCCCGGCTCCGAAGGCCTTTTCAGCCCCCGCTGGTCGCCGAACGGCCGCTACCTTGCCGCGCTTTCCGGCGACTCGCACCAACTCCTTTTCTTCGACTTCCGGACCCAGAAGTGGACACCCCGGGTTGCGATCCCCGATGGCATTATCGGGTACCCTGTCTGGTCCGCCGATTCTAAGTATCTCTATTTCGATCGCCTCTTTAACGCACAGCCGTCGTTCCAGCGGGTGCAGGTCGGCGGAGCCCAACCCGAGACCATCGCCAATTTCAAGGACATGCGCCTCTATTTTGGGGTTTTTGGGGTTTGGACCGGCATTGCTCCCGACAATTCCCCGCTTGTCACCTTGGACGCCAGTAACCAGGAAATCTACGCCTTGGACATCGACCTGCCCTAGCCAAGGGGCCCAGCCCGCGCCGCGAGCGACCCGACGGGCCCATGTTTTGTCGCGCCACGACCCAAGCCCGCAAGAAAATCGCGCCGCGCTCCCTTGCTCCTCCCCGCCTATAATGTTTCCTGCTAGACTGCATCCGCAGCTCCCATCCTGTCATCTGAACCTCGTGGAGGAAAAATCATGGCGCACGAACTGCCCCCCTTGCCCTACGACTACGCCGCACTAGAGCCGGTCATCGACACAGCCACCATGAAACTGCATCACGACATGCATCATGCAGCCTACGTAAAGAACCTGAACGCAGCCCTGGAAAAACATCCCAACCTGCAATCCAAGAGCGCCGAGGATCTGATCCGCGACCTCAACGCGATTCCCGAGGACATCCGCGGCGCGGTACGCAACAACGGCGGCGGCCACGTGAATCACAGCATGTTCTGGAAAATCATGAAGCCCCAGGGCGGCGGCGACCCCACCGGCCCCATCGCCCAAGCCATCAGCAAGGCTTTCGGCTCTTTCAAGGATTTTCAAACCAAATTCAACGACGCCGGCGTCAAGCAATTCGGCAGCGGATGGGCATGGCTGGCCGCGAAACCGAACGGCGATCTGCAAGTGCTCAGCACGGCTAACCAGGACAGCCCCATCTCCCAAGGCCTGTTCCCCATCATGGGCAACGACGTGTGGGAGCACGCCTACTACTTGAAATATAACAACCGCCGTCCCGAATATTTGGCGGCGTGGTGGAACGTGGTGAACTGGGCGGAGATCAACAAGCGTTACGAATCCCTGAAGTCCGGCAAACACGAGCCAGCCCTAGCCGCCCGCTAACTGGAATCACGCGGGAAAGTCGCTCCCGGCTGTCCCACCCGGCGCAGCGAGGCTGTCAAATAGCAAAGCCCCAGCGCATGAAAAGCGCTGGGGCTTTTTGCTGCATCGAGGCTTTCCCGCTTGTACCTCTCCGGGAAGCCCAGCATCTCAGATGCGCTACCACCTTGCCGCCGATTACCTTGACAACCCCACCCCCGCGGCCTAGTGTTGATGTTGAGTGAGATTCCTCTACGCGCTCGTTCAGATCCTCTGATCTAAGTCAGTCCCTCTGAAGTTAGCTCCTCTTAGATTTATCCGGGATGGAGGTTTCCCTATGAACAGCGAAGCTTTCATAATCCAGTCGAGGGACCGCATGCCTTCCAGCGTTCATGCCGGCACCATATTCATCGAGGACCGTCCCCTCATCACCCGTGCTCTGGACCTCGACAGCCAACCCTACCTGGGCAGTTGGGGAATCCTCCAGACCACTAACCTCGAGAGCCACATTCGTGAAGCCGGATGGCAGTTCTTTTTCATGGCCACAAACCTGAACGCACGCGTCTTGGGCTCGGCCAGGCCAGAAACTGTGAAGCGCGCTTTGAAACATATCTTTTCCAAAGTCCGTCACCTCGATTTCAATTGCTTGCAGGTGGTGAGTATTCTCGAAGGCCGCTTCCTCGGAGTGCCCTACACCACCGTCTCCGTCCACTCCCGCCACATCCAGCAAGGCTGCCTCCTGCAAAGCGAAACACAGAGATCGCACGCCAAGCAATCCATGCAAATCGTCGCTTGAGCACCGGCGCCACCAGCCTGGCCGAACCGTTTAACGTCCTCGGCCGTGGCCATGCTCCTCTTCGACTCTGCGTCCTTCTCTCGGCGCGGCTCGCTCCCGCTCCGTGCGCTCGTGCAATTCATGCCGCTCCGGCGCGCGCTCTGCCGGCGTGAATCGCCGCACGCCCGCGTAAGGATGAACGTACCCGCCGCGGTTGATCCACGTGCGTCCCCACCGCGCGTTGTTGATAAACACCGCATGCCCGCCCCAATCAAATCTTCCCCAGCCCAAGCCCCATCCCCATGGCCGGAAGAATCCTCCGATGCTTACCCCGAAGCCGAAACGAATCGCGCCGCCAACAAAGAAGCCCGGCCGCGGGGCGAAGAATACGATTCCTGGATCGTAAGCCGGCACCACAATGAAACCTGGGTTCACCGGCGCAATCGTGATGTGAGGCCCTCCCCCAACCACGATCTGTTCATTGCTCCGCAGGTATCCGAAATCCCGCGCCTTGCGCCGTTCTCTCTGCACCGCGTCCATCACATCCGGCTGCTGCGCCAAAAATGCGTTGCCCAGGTCGGTGGTCCAGTTGATGTCGGAAGCCATCATGTCCAGCACCGACGGAAACGGCAACAACGCCTGCACGCTAGGATCCCAGGGGAGTTGGTCATCCCGGATCGCGTTGGCCAAATCTTGTCCCGTAAGGTAGTGGTGCTGATCCGCCCAGCGTGCCGCGTCCGGAATCTGGTCCGGAAACGTCGCCGCCGCAAAGACCTGCGCCAGCAATGAGTCTGGATAAAGCGCAATGCGCGACACCATCTGATCGAGTTGATCGGGCGCGTAAGACGGCGGCGGGGCTTGCTGCGCTTGCCCAAAAAGAGGAACCACCGACAAAACCGCCAGCAGCAACAATGCGATTCGAGTCTTCATTCGTTTCTCCTAAGCCCGAAACCGCCAAATCCGTTTCGAGCTGTCGCTAATACAAGAAAACACGCTAGCATCGAATTAGTTTCCTTGTCCATCGAGTGACTAGCGTAGCTCGTTGCCAGCTACGTGAGGCAACTCGGTGTACGATGCCCTATGAAACCAATCAGCGCCCGCATGCGTCACTTTACCGCACTGCTCGTCGCTTTGCTCCTCCTGCAAGGCTGCAACGCGCTGAATCCCTTGTGCGGCAGCGCGCGGCCGGCGCCGGCGATTGCCTCTCTTTCCGTCACCACCATCACCTTCGCTCAAGTGCAACAAGGCTTTTTGCTTACCGTGAATGGCAGCCAGTTCGTCTCGTCTTCTGTCGTGGTGATAAACGGCGTCGCCCAGACAACGCAGGACCCGAGCAGCGCGCAGTTGCAGGTCACCCTCACCACCGCTTTGATCTCCGGCCCCGGAATCGCCAATGTGCAGGTTAAGACGCCCAGCGGGACTTCCGGCGATCTCGGTTGCTCCAGCGGTGGCATCACCGGCTCCCTGGTCCTGACCATTACATCTTGACCATCACCTGACGACTGACGACTAACGTCTGCTTTTCTGCATTTCCTGTGCGCCGCTTGTGGAAAATCCGCGCCGCGTTCCTCGCGAAATTTCTTGCCTGTCTCACTACGACTCTCCAAGCTCCCATGCAGCGCAGTCAGGAACCCTCCTCCTAGGATTTTGGTTCATCCGTGAAAATGGTTTCCGATCCGTGGCGGCCTTTCGCCGATTGCACCAAACTTATGGAATTGACCGCGCCCCCTCCGGCGCGTAGATTCCGCTTCACGCCACAACAACTCAGCTGGTGAGCGCGCCACCGCAAAATTCCAGCGTAAGAAATTTCTCCAAGGTGGAAGGATGTGACTAAGACGGCCAACGCGTGGCAAGTTTATCGCACCAGATTTCTCATCCGCGCCCGCGAGCTCAATCGCGCACTCACCTTCGTCGATTCCCTCGGCCGCGAACATCACGGCAAGAAGGGCGACTACCTGGTGGAGTCGTGCGACGGATCGCGCAGCATCACCCCACGCCAAATTTTCGAGGACGTGTACGTGCCCCTGGGAGCTTCCCGCCCATCGGTTGCTTCCAAGCGCTCCCCGTCACCACCAAGCCAGCCTGTATGCCAATCTCCACTTCCGCAGTTCAACGGGACTTTTAGAAAGGCCCCGCTTTCCTGTGGAAAATCTGCGGCCCTGCCCCGCATCCCAGCCGTTAATTGCTTGAGATACAATATGTAGCGATAACCTCTTGACAGCCCCCATATACGGGAGTACTGTTGCCATCCCATACGACGTAATCGCCTCCGGAAACGGGGCGTGACGATGCAAGGACAAGCGTAAACAGCAGGAACCGGGGCGGTCGCCGGGCCGAGGTGACTCGGCCGCCGCCCCAGATTAGAAGTGAATAGTAGTGCGGTGGCCGCTTCCCAGTTCGGCGGGCCGAGCCTCTTCTCGGGAAGCGACAAATGTTTGACAATTCAATGGTTTGCGCACCCTGTGGAAAAGGGAGCATGGCATTTGCTTTCCTCAACGCGCCCAAGCCGCGAAGCGGCGAAAGAATGAAGCCCATCGCATATGCCATAGGTAAGGAACATTCGATGACTCGAAAGAGCCCCGAAGAGGCGAAAGAAGCCGGGCAAGGACCAATATGGAACCAGGCCACGATCCGCCTGAATCCACGCATACTTCAACAGAATCAATAAATTAAGGGAGAGAAAAAGAAATGCCGGAAGTCCAACAACACCGAGCCCCCGCAACCGTCGAGACCAAACCCCCGGCGACCGTCCCCACCCCCAAAGCCCCCGGCCTTGCCTTCGAACGCTTTTTCACCAAGCCCGGCGTCTCGCCCTACGACGAAGTCGAATGGGAGCTGCGCACCGCCCAGATCACCGACGCTCAGGGCAAGGTTATCTTCGAGCAGACCAACGTCGAGACTCCCAAAGACTGGTCTATGACTGCCACCAACATCGTGGCCAGCAAATACTTGCACGGCACTCTCGGCACTCCCGAGCGCGAAACCGGCGTCCGCCAGCTCGTCAGCCGCGTCGCCGAAACCATTCGCGACTGGGGTCTAGACCAGGGTTACTTCCACACTCCCGAAGACGGTGCCGTCTTCCACGATGAGCTGGTGCACATCCTCATCCGCCAGTATGCCGCCTTCAACTCGCCGGTATGGTTCAACGTGGGCTGCGACCGCATCGAGCCCAACTCCGACGCCCGCAATTGGCACTGGAATCGCGTCACCCAAACCGTCGAATTCGGCGTCACCGGCTACACCAAGCCGCAATGCTCGGCTTGCTTCATCAATTCGGTGCACGATTCGCTCGACTCCATCCTCACCCTGGCCAAGACCGAGGGCATGCTCTTCAAGTGGGGATCCGGCACCGGCACCAATCTCTCGTCGCTGCGCTCCTCCACCGAAGGCCTGAGCGGCGGCGGCACCGCCAGCGGTCCACTCAGCTTCATGAAAGGCTTCGATGCCTTCGCCGGCGTCATCAAGTCCGGAGGCAAAACCCGCCGCGCCGCCAAGATGGTCATCCTCAACGTCGACCATCCCGATATCGTCGATTTCATCGAGTGCAAACAGAAGGAAGAAGCCAAGGCGCACGCGCTCGTGGCCATGGGCTATGACGGCTCGCATCCCGATTCCGACGCCTACTCTTCCATCTTCTTCCAGAACGCCAACAACTCCGTTCGCGTGACCGACGATTTCATGTACGCCGTCATGCGCGACACCGATTTCAGCACGCGCGCCGTCAAAGACGGCCGCCCCATGACGACCTACAAAGCCAAAGAACTGCTGCGCCTGATCTCCGACGCCACTTGGCACTGCGGCGACCCCGGCATGCAATACGACACAACCGTCAACCGCTGGCATACTTCCAAGAACACAAATCGCATCAATGCCAGCAATCCCTGCAGCGAGTACATGTTCCTCGACGACTCCGCCTGCAACCTGGCCAGCCTGAACCTGCTGAAGTTCGCTCCCAACGGCACTTTCGACGTGGCCGCCTATCGCCACGCCGTTGATGTGCTCATCACCGCGCAAGAAATCATTGTCGACAACGCTGGCTACCCGACGGAAATGATCATGCGCAATTCGCATGATTACCGCCCACTCGGCTTGGGCTATGCCAATCTCGGCGCATTGCTGATGGCCGCGGGCCTGCCCTACGACTCCGACGCCGGCCGCGACTATGCCGGCTGCGTCACCGCCATCATGTGCGGCGAAGCCTATCTGCAATCCTCGCGCATTGCCGAACTTTGCCAGCCACTGGCTCCGGCCACGGAAGCTACAAAGAAGGGCCTAGCCGAAACCAACCTTGGCTCCAACGTCATGCCCGGAGCCGCTTGCCCCGGCTGGTACATCAACCGCGAGCCTTTCCTCGACGTAATCCGCATGCACCGCGCCTCCGTCAACAACATCAACAAGACCAACGTCCCCGCCCCGCTCTACGAGGCAAGCAAACAAACCTGGGACGAAGCCTTAGCCCACGGCGAAAAGCACGGCTACCGCAACTCCCAAGTCACGGTTCTCGCCCCGACAGGAACTATAGGTTTTATGATGGATTGCGACACTACCGGCATCGAGCCGGACCTCGCGCTGGTCAAGTACAAGAAGCTGGTCGGCGGGGGGATGATTAAGATCGTCAACCAGACTGTGCCTACGGCTTTATTCAAGCTGGGGTATGACCACGACCAGGCGAACGCCATCGTCAGCTACATCGACGCTACCGGGACGATTGAAGGCGCGCCTGCCATTAAAGACGAGCACCTCGCGGTGTTTGACTGCTCGTTCAAGCCGGCTAAGGGTACGCGCTCCATTCACTATCTCGGCCACTTGCGCATGATGGCTGCGGCGCAGCCGTTTATCTCCGGAGCCATATCGAAGACGGTGAATCTGCCGGAGAACGCTTCCGTCGAAGACATCATGGAAGCTTACCTGCAAGCCTGGAAGCTGGGGCTGAAGGCTGTCGCGGTCTATCGCGATGGCTGCAAGAAGTCGCAGCCGCTTTCGGCGGCGGGGACCAAAACTGCAACATCCTCCAAGGAAGATTCCGGTACGCGGACAGGAGTGTCCGCGCCACAACCGCAAGAAGACATGGATGCGCCGCCGCGCGCCGTGCGCCATCGCCTGCCTGACGAGCGCATGTCGGTCACGCACAAATTCGACGTGGGCGGCCACGAAGGCTACATCATCGTCGGACTCTATCCCAGCGGCAGCGTTGGCGAAATCTTCATCACCATGGCCAAGGAGGGTTCCACGGTCAGCGGCCTGATGGATAGCTTCGCCTGCGCCGTCTCCATCGCGCTGCAACATGGGGTGACGCTCAATCTGCTCTGCGAAAAGTTCGCCCACACCCGTTTCGAGCCCAGCGGCTGGAGCAAAACCCCCGACATCGGCTACGCCAAGTCGATCATGGACTACATTTTCCGCTGGCTGGAGATGCGCTTCCTCACCGGCCAGCAGCAACTGCTGTTCGACAACCTAAGGCCGAAGTCGCTGGCCGCGCCCAGTGTGGAAGGCGTGAGCGAAGCCAATGTGGGGCGGGCGCCCTCGCCCGCCATTTCGGGACAAAGCTCCGCCGGCCCTGTCCACGCCGCCGACGCCCTAGCCAGCATGATCGACCTGGGCGACGCGCCGACGTGCAGTTTCTGCGGCAGCATCATGACGCGCAATGGAAGTTGCTACCGCTGCGGAAGCTGCGGCAGCACAAGTGGCTGCAGCTAGAAGCATTGATTGTGTGGGGCCGGGGATCTGCCCCGACCGGGCGGGTGTAGAGCGGACACTCTTGTCCGCTGGAGATGGCGATCAAAAGAGCAGCGGACAAGAGTGTCCGCTCTACACATTCGACCGGTTTCGGGAAGGGCGCGACTTCGAGTCGTGCCATGAAAGGCAGAGCAGGACTCGGCTTCAGCCGCTGAGGCCCTCAGGGGCTGAAGCCCGGATTCTTTTGCAGCTCGATTCGGCACGACTGAAAAGTCGTGCCCTTCCCGGATATGGGACGGGGAGGAACAGCAATCCCAGGTTTGATTTACACACTCCCATGTGTAACAATTCACACATGGCAACCAACCTGGCTTTGGACGACAAGCTGATCGAAGCGGCGCAACGTGCTGGCAAGCACAAGACCAAGAAGGAAGCCGTCACCGCCGCGCTGGATGAATACATCAAGCGGCGCAAGCAGCAGCGCATTTTGGGTGCATTCGGCAGCTTCGAGTTTGATCCGGCTTACGACTACAAGGCCGAGCGCCGCCGCCGCTCATGATGGTGCTGGTGGACACGCCGGTCTGGTCGCTTGCCCTGCGCCGCAAGCCACAGGACCTGAACGCCCGCGAGCGGGCCTTGACCCGCGCGCTGGCCGAACTGATCCGCGAAGGCCGGGCGCAGATCATGGGAGCCATCCGGCAGGAATTGCTCTCCGGCATTCGGGAGGAAGATCGCTTTGAAAAGCTGCGCGGCTATCTGCATGCTTTCGACGAGCCGAAGCTGGAAGTCGGCGACTACGAGGAAGCCGCCCGCATGCACAACCGCTGCCGCACCCGCGGAATCGCCGGCTCGGCCATCGACTTCCTGATCTGCGCGGCCGCCCATCGCCGCAACTGGCAGGTGTTCACCACGGATCGGGATTTTGAGCGGTATGGGAAGGTGCTGGGAGTGGGGTTGTATAGTGTGGGGCGCGCGCACTCGCCCGCCGGTTAGCAGTTTGAATGAGGGCAAGCTTTTGGGAAGGGCATGGCTTCAGCCATGCCGAAACAGAGACCAAACCTCGCCGGCTTCAGCCGCTGAGGCCTAACTGAAGATCGCAGACGTACTGTGAGGGGGTCACGGCGCGCCGTGGCCCTCGTTTTTTCGGAGATATATGAGCGCGCTGATCACCATAAAGAACTATCGGTGCTTCCCTGATGATCTAGCGGTGCGCATCGACTTGGCGCCAGGCTTCACCGCGTTCGTTGGTACCAATAATTCCGGAAAGTCTTCGTTGTTGCGTTTGTTTTACGAGATTCGTCAAGCACTATTGCAACTGACTGACATCAATGTACTGCTAAACCTGTCTCGGGGAGGAGGGGTAAACTTCAACTTTTCTCGGTCCGTGACCGACGTTAGCGATTTCTTCTCGAATGTGAATGATCGAGACGCTGCAGTAAGCTTTGACTTTCGCCCGGCAGGGCCTAGTCCGACGCAATTTCTGCAGCGCTTCACTATGACTTTCAAACGAGGCGCTCTCCAATATTTCGGCAAGTTCGTGGGCGGTGACGGAGTTTTGCAAGAAAGCAATAACAACGTCGTGATTAACAATACGACGATCAAAGCTGTAAACAACCAAGGTACAAACCTTGCGAGTTTGATGGAAGTGGTGTCGCAATTAACAAGAATTCTTTACATAGGGCCGTTCCGAAATGCAATAAACACCGGCACGAACGAGGATTATTTCGACATCCAGGTGGGCCAATCATTTATAAGAACATGGAGAAATTACAAGACCGGCCCCGTCAAGAGCCGAAATGAAACAATCTACAAATTAACCTCTGACATCCAGAGAATCTTCGGGTTTGAACACCTGGAGATAAATCCTTCTCCCTCTGACGACACGCTACAGATATTTGTTGATGGGCGAAGCTATCGCTTACATGAGGTCGGGTCGGGTCTGACACAATTCGTACTCGTGCTTGCCAATGCTGCGATCAAGCGCCCTACCTTCATTCTTATCGACGAGCCGGAACTGAATTTGCACCCATCGCTACAGCTCGACTTTTTAACGACCTTAGCGTCCTACGCGTCTGAAGGAGTAATTTTCTCTACCCACAATATTGGCCTTGCTCGTGCAGCCGCCGACCGGGTATACGGCGTACGGAGGGTTTCGCAAGGCAGGAGTGAAGTGTACCCGCTCGAGTCGATGCCTCGGCTCTCGGATTTCGTTGGCGAACTAAGTTTTTCTGGGTATAGAGAACTGGGATTCGACAGAATACTGCTTGTAGAGGGACCTACTGATGTGAGAACAATGCAGCAGTTCCTGCGAATGATGAAGAAAGACCATAAGGTAGTGCTGATTCCGCTTGGTGGTTCGTCCCTTATAAAGGGTGTTTCTGAGCTAGAGCTTCAAGAAGTAAAACGCATCTCCGAGAATGTTTCCGCGTTGATCGATAGCGAACGCTCCGCTCTAGGCGAGCAACTTTGTCCCCAACGGCAAGCGTTCCAGAATGTCTGCGCCGCCGCAAAAATTGATTGCCACGTCTTAGCGCGGCGAGCCACGGAGAACTATTTTTCGGACCGTGCCGTGCAGGCCGTATTGGGGAGCAACTACACCGCGCTCGGGAAATACGAACGCCTCGGTGATAGACCGCAGCTCGGTTGGAGCAAGTCTCACAATTGGCGGATCGCGCGAGAAATGACCTTGCAAGATATTGAGGGGACCGATCTGGAAACCTTCTTGACTGCGCTGTAGTGGTCTTCACTGGTTGCCAGGGATGGTCGGGTTGGGCGGTTTGGAGGACGAATGGCAGGACGCAACTATTGGCTTGATCTGTTCACTCCCGTGACGTGGCAAGAGTTTCTGGACGCGGGCGGCAAGGTCTCAGGCTTTCGAGAGGCGAGGTGGACGACCCTCCAGAAGGTCAAGCCGGGAGACTATTTTCTCTGCTACGTAACTGGGATTTCAAGATGGATCGGCGTTCTCGAAGTCACTTCGGAGGCATTCCGCGACACGGCGACGATCTGGAAGGACGAGAGTTTCCCTTGCCGTGTAAAGGTCAAGACCCTAGCGAAGTTGACTCCTGAAACTGGGGTTCCGGTCAAAGAAATGAAAGACCAGTTGTCGGTTTTTCAAACGGCCGGAGGAGCATTGGCTTGGACCGGACACTTTCGAGGATCGCCGACGAAGTGGAAGACGGCGGACGGAGAGGCTGTCGTCAAGGCCGTTCTACAGGCGGCAGAATCTCCCGTTGTTCGGCCAATTGATCCCGGAAAGCTTAAGTACAGGCCCAAGGCGCTTAAGGCGAAAATCGGTTTGGTCACAGTTCCCGAATCCGAGGGAACCGAACCGGCAGAACAGGAAGTAATCAAGGAGCCGGCGGCTCACACGGAGATTCAGTGGTTGCTCCTTAAGCTCGGTTCCGACATGGGATTCAGCATTTGGGTGGCGCGGAATGACCGTGGACGTTCGTTCGACGGGCATCGCTTCTCGGAGCTGTCTGCGCTGAAGTCAAGCCTTCCTCTCCAGTTCGATGACGCGACGAACCGAACCATCGAGCTGATCGACGTCCTATGGCTCGACAGAAACTCAATTGTCGCCGCGTTTGAAATTGAGAGCACAACGTCGATCTATTCGGGCCTCTTGAGGATGGCTGACTTGGTGGCGATGCAACCGAACCTGAACATCCCGCTCTTTCTGGTCGCGCCCGAAGAGCGCCGAGAAAAAGTCTTCGCTGAGGTAAATCGGCCGACGTTCTCCCGGCTTGATCCTCGCCTCGCGGAGATCTGCAAATACATTTCCTTTGACTCCCTGAGAGAGCGCTTAGGGCGCGTGAAGGATTTTGTTCGATATCTTAAGCCTGATTTTCTTGAGGAACTCGCCGAAGCGTGCGATCTCGAGCAGGAATAGGTGAGTGTCTTCTCTCTCAGTTTCCTCGTGCCCGTGCGGGGCGGGAATTGGGGTTCTTCCCTACCCAGGACTTACGTCCTGGGCTATCATCTGCCGCCCCTTCGGGGCTGGAGTTGCGGCGGAGTGGGCAAACAGCAGGGTCCCTCGACTTCGCGAGATCATTCGCTGGGTGCGAATGATCTGGCTGCGCTCGGGATGACAGTTCTTGGTGGGAGCTTACGGCACGGCTGAAGCCGTGCCCTTCCACGAACCGACGTGAATGTCGTCGCCACCTTGCCCCCCGGACTATAATCAACTTATGCCGCAGCCGATCAGAGTCGATAACAGCCGGCCCGTTACCGTTCGTGACACCGCCCGGACGCTGGGGGTCTCGAAGAAGCGTACCGACGAGCTGGTGCGGCTGTTTGAGCGGACGGCTTATTGGGACGCGAAGACGGGAAAATTCGTGATACGGGCCAAGAAGTCAGGAACAATCGCCAGCAAGAATCGTTCCCGCAATGGCAGCACGAAAGTCCACAAAACGAGTTCCAAGCGCGTCAAAGCCTAAGATCGATCCGGCATCGGTCTTTCTAAATATCCCTTACGATGCAGGCTTTGAAAATCTTTTGCTGGCCTACATTGTCGCCGTCAGCGCATTCGGCTTTACTCCTCGCGCCACCTTGGAAATTCCGTTCGGGCAACGCCGCCTCGATCGCATTCTCATGCTGATCCGGCGGTCGAAATACTCCATTCATGATCTTTCGCGAGTGCAGTTGGATCGGAAGAAGCCCAGCACCCCGCGATTTAACATGCCGTTTGAATTAGGAATTACGGTTGCGTTGGAGAAAACCGCGCATCCGGAACATGAATGGGTGATATGCGAATCGGTGCGGCGCCGAATCAATAAGTCTCTGAGTGACCTGGACGGCACGGATGCATATATTCACGATGGAACGATCAAGGGAGTGTTTCGCGAAATGGGGAACGCATTTGTGGGGAGCCGGCGGCAGCCTGCCGTCACCGAGATGATGCAAATCTATCGGGTGCTGCGCACCCAGTTGGATGGCATTTTGAGGAATGCCGGCGCGGCGGACCCTTTTAATGCGCGAGTGTTCAAAGCACTGTGCGTGTTGGCGAGTAAGGCTGCGGATGAATTGGCCGGGTAGTCCTTCTCCGCGAGGTCGGTTTGCGGCACGGCTGAAGCCGTGCCCTGATACGGACCAGTATCTTTATCGCAGCGCTGGAAGCGCTGCGCCACCCGAAATCAGAGTTTTCGACCGTCGTGCCCGTTCGCAACCCGATTTGTGCCTTTTTGGCCTTTTGGGCAAAATCTTGTCAAGGGGGCAAAGCCTCCCGAAATTAGCTATCTGGCTGTAAATATGGGAGATATATTGTTGGAAACCATGTCTCATTTACCCTATCAAATGTGCCATACTGGAATTATAGGGTGGTGGATTGTCGATTGATCGCGGCCCTCAGCGCCTGAACGCGCAGAGGATCTCGGACTTCGGCACGGCTGGAGCCATGCCCTGATACGGACCACAAGTTCTTTCGAACAAATGAAGCGCGGCCTTTCACGGGCTGCGCTTTTTATTTTGGGGTGAGGTCATTATGGAAAATAACGGGAGCGGGGCGAGGACTTGCAAGCAGCGGGGGGAGTGGGCGGAGTTGTGTTTTATGGCGCGGGCGGCGGATCGGGGGTTGAATGTTTCGCGTCCGCATGGAGACTCGGCTAGTTATGACGTGGGGGTGGAAAGCAACGGGAGGTTTTTGCGGGTGCAGGTGAAGTCGACGACGTTTCAGAGGAAGGGATCGTTCGCCTGCAACATCGTTGGGCCAAAGCATGAACGGTATGCGCGGGGCACGGTGGATTTTTTCGCGGTCTATCTGGTGCCGCTGGATGTTTGGTACATCATTCCGTTTGCGGTGGTGGAGGGAAACCAGTCGCTGAATCTGACGCCGCGCAAGGGGCACAAGCTGGCGCAGTACATGGAAGCGTGGAATCTGTTGCGGGGCGAGGAAAAAACGCAGCGCAAGAAAGCTCGGCGGGCAGCCGGGAGATAACGATGGCGCCAGCGGGAGGCGGTCAGTCTGAATGGGCGGGTGCGGAAACGGGAATCCGGCGGGACCATCGCTTGCCGGAGTCGGGGCAATGGCCAACTTCGCGCTTCAGTGCGGGGAGGTTGGGGTGTAAGATGCTCTCCAATTTGTTGCCCTGTTCGAGGGTGGCGCGTTTAGCAGCGTGGGAGGTCATTCGATGTCCCGCTGGCTCGTTCCTCTTCTTCTGCTCATGACTGCGCCCTCGTGGGCGCAATTCCCCACCGTCCGCAACCAGACCACAGAGATGAAAGGCGTGGTGCAGGTGTCGGTGGTCTACGCCAACGGCGGCCACGCCGGGCCGCACCTGCGGGTGCAATTGCGGCTGGGCGTCAACGCCGCTTTGGTGGCCATGGACCAAACCGACGGCTCGGGGAATGTGGAGTTCTCGGAACTGGATGTCGGGGAATACGTCATTCGAGTTACGGGCGACGGGATTGAGGCGGCGGAGAGTCCGCAATTCGCGGTGCAGGATGGCCGCGACTACCAAACCATTGTGATCGTGGTCAAGCCCGCCGCGGGAGGCGAACCGGGCGCCGAGGTTCGGGCTTCGGGGTCGGTGGCGGCGGTGGACTTGAACGTTCCTCCCAAGGCGGCCAAGGAGTACAACCACGCCGGGCAGGAAATGGCGCAGGAGAATTGGGAAAAAGCGATCGATCGCCTGGACAAGGCGATCGCCATCGATCCGCAATACTCGGCCGCGTACAACGATCTGGCGGTGTGCTATGGGCGGCTTAAGCAGAAAGACAAGCAGCGGGAAGCGCTGCTGAAAGCCATCAGCGTGAACGATCATTGCATTCCGGCGCTGGTGAATCTGGCGCACATGGAAATGAAAGACAACCAGTTGGCGGAAGCGCAGACGACGTTGAACAAGGCCATCACCGCCGACCCTTCCAATGTTGACGCGCTCGGCTTGCTGGCGCAGCTGGACCTGATGCAGGGGCGCTACGACCAGGCCATCAGCGACGCGCGTAAGGTGCACGGCTTCCCCCATCACTTCGCAATTGTGCATTACACGGCGGCGAGTGCGTTGCAAAGGGAAAATCGTATTCCGGAGGCGATGGTGGAGTTGCAGCTCTTCTTGCAGGAGGAACCGCAAGGACCGAGAGCGGACGTGGTGCGCAAGGTGCTGGGCGAGATGCAGAATAGTCAGAATCAGGCCAACGACAAGGGTGGGAGGCCGGCGGTCGAGCCGGTCGCCGGGGCCCGCTGACCGCTTGGCGGACGGCCCGAAGAGGAAGGCTCGGATCGGGCGCTGCGTGAAGTGCCTGCCATGCACTTCCTGCTGCGGGCGGAAGGCAGCTGGGTGTAGACTACTTTCAATCTGTACCCCTTTCGAGGGTGGCGAGCTTTAGCAGCGTGGAGAAAAGGTCATGATGTCCCGCTGGCTCTCACTGTTTCTTGCGCTTACCACTGCGCCGCTCTGGGCGCAAATGGCCGGCACATACCATTCCAGGGCTACGCTTCGGGTAGACGTAATTTTATCGACAGGTGGCCACGCGCCTCCTCACCTGCGGGTGCAACTGCGCCAGGGGACCAACGGTACCCTGGCCGCGATGGATCAAACCAACTCATCGGGAAACGTCGAGTTTCAGGAACTGGACCCCGGCGATTACGACGTTCTAGTGACGGGGGACGGCATACAACCGGGAGACAGTGGGGGCTTCAACATCCCCGAGACCCGGGATTTCATGAGTGTGACGGTGGTGGTCAAGCCCACGGCGGAAGCCGAGCCTGGGGCCGAGATGCGGGGGTCCTCGGTGGCGGCGGCGGATCTGAACGTGCCCAAGAAGGCGTCCAAGGAGTACGACCGCGCCGAGGAGGAAATGGCGCAAAACGATTGGGACAAGGCGATCGACCACTTGAACAAGGCGATTGCGATCTATCCGCAGTACTCGGCTGCCTACAACGATCTGGGAGTGTGCTACGGCCGGCTGAAGCAGGAGGACAAGCAACGCGAAGCGCTGCTGAAAGCCATCAGCGTGAACGATCATTGCATTCCGGCGCTGGTGAATCTTGCCCACATGGAGATGAAGGACAATCACTTGCTGGATGCGGTGGAGTCGCTGAATAAGGCGATACAGACGGATCCCACCAACGTGGAGGCGCTCAGCCTGTTAACTCAAGTGGAATACATGCAAGGGCATTACGACCAGGCGATCATTGATGCGCATAAGGTGCACGGTCTTGCGCATCACTACTCCATTGTGCACTACACGGCGGCGAGCGCATTGCAGAAGGAGAACCGCATTCCGGAAGCGATCGTGGAACTGGAGGTTTTCCTGCAGGAGGAGCCGCAGGGACCACGTGCCGACGCAGTGCGCAGGGTGCTGGGCGCAATGCAGAATGGTCAAAGCGCGTTGCAGAGTCAGCCGCAAAGCCCGCCGCACGATAAAGGCGGCGGAGCGGGCAGCGACGCGGGCGGGGGAGTTCGCTGACCAGATTCCGCTGACTTGGGAATGACAATCCCCAATTGGACGGCGCTTGCCGCGCCGCGATAGCCTAATCGTAATCTCAAGGAGGGTTTTATGCGTGTATGGATAGCTGTGTTTGTGATCGTGGTGGCCGGCTTGACCTTGGTGTTTGCGGCGGACATGCCAGCGGTTGGCACCGTCGCACCCGACTTCAGCCTTCCCTCAGAGGACGGCAGCCAAGTCAGCCTGAAGGATTTCCGCGGCAAGTGGGTGGTGCTCTATTTCTATCCCAAGGATTTCACCACTGGGTGCACCATCGAAGCCCACAACTTTCAGCAGGATCAGGCGGAATATGCCAAACGCAAGGCGGTGGTGGTTGGGGTCAGCGTCGATAGCGTGGATTCGCACAAAGGGTTCTGCGCGAAAGAAGGCCTGAGCTTCAAATTGTTGTCGGACAGCGAGCACAAAGTGGTGAAGGAGTATGGCTCGACAATGACATTTGGCAGCAACGAGATCGCGGCCCGCAACACGTTTATCATTGATCCCCAGGGCAAGATCGTGAACGAGTATACGGGGGTAAATCCGAACAAGCACAGCCAGGAAGTCTTGGCGGCGCTTGACGGGCTGCAGAAGAGCGCTGCGCAGTAGAATTTCTAGTGAGTTGGACTGTCCGCCCATCCTGCGATGCGGGATGGGCGGTGTTTTTTGGGGACGGGTTTGTGCGACACAAACCAGCCTCTTGGGCTAAAGCCTGAAATGGATTTCGATTCAAGGTCGTGGGCCTGAAGGCCCGCGCTTACACAACTGCGCAGACTCCCTGGTACTCTGGTTGCGCTATGGATATCCTTCCCGACCAACTTCCTTATCGCGAGTTTTATCGCATATTGATCAGTTCGGTTGCGCCACGGCCGATTGCATGGGTCTCGACGATCAACCGCGACGGGCAGGCGAACCTTGCGCCGTTTTCTTTTTTCAACGTGGTGTCGGGCAAGCCGCCGATATTAGGGTTTTCTCCGGCGCTGCGCCGGCTGGAACACGGCTGCACATCCAAAGACACGCTGCGCAACATTCGCGAAACCGGAGAGTTCGTCGTCAACATCGTCACTTTCGAGCTGGCGGAAGCCATGAACCTCACCAGCGGGGAATACGACAGCTCGGTCAATGAATTCGAATTGGCAAAATTAGCGACTCGACCTTCGGCGGTGGTGCGGCCGCCGCAGGTTGCGGCCTCGCCGGTCAGTTTTGAATGCAAGCTCTACCAGATCATAGATTTTGGCGCCGAGCCTCCCAGCGGAAGTTTTGTGATGGGGGAGATTGTTGCGGTGCACGTGAGCGAGAGCTTGATCAAAGACGGGCGGTTGGACCCGCAAGCGCTCGATCTAGTGGGGCGCATGGGGGGCAGTCAATATTCGCGCACGACTGAGCGGTTTGAGTTGGAGCGGCCCACGGTGGCGGCGAAGAGCTAAGGGAACTCTGATCAAGTGTCCTGTGAAACCGCAAACCACGGAGGACACAGGGAAGCGCAGGGGAACACAGGTGCTTAATCAGAGTTTCGCTAAGCGGAGGCGATTGGCGCTTTCAGGAAGCGGAGTCCCAAAACCCATCCAAGGGGTTGATGGGATGGTTCGATCGCTTCGAGTAAAATGGCTACAGACCCCTTTGTCTTTCCTCTCACAACTGAATCCGCAGCAGCGTGAAGCCGTCGAAACCATCGAGGGCCCGGTGCTGATTCTGGCCGGCGCGGGCAGCGGCAAGACGCGCGTGATCACCTACCGCATCGCCCACTTGATCGAACACTTGGGGGTGATGCCGGAATCGATTCTGGCCATGACTTTCACCAACAAAGCCGCCTCTGAGATGACCGAGCGCGTAGAAAAACTGGTTGGCGGCCTGTCCGTTGCCAAGCCCGTGATCTCGACTTTTCATTCTTTCTGCGTGCGAATGCTGCGCCGCGACATTGAGGCTCTGCGCATTCCCTCGGCCGTCCCCGGGCAGCCGCCCATTGGACACACCAAGAGCTTCGTTATCTACGACGAGTCTGACCAGCAGCAGTTGGTGAAGAACGTCATGCGGCGGCTTGGCATTGACGACAAACAAACCACGCCGCGCTCGGTGCTCGGACATATTTCCTGGGCAAAGAATCACATGCTCGATCCGCAGGAGGTTTACCTGCAATCCTCCGATCCGAAGACCGAGCGCGTGGCGCAAATCTACGAGGAGTACCGCAAGGAGCTGCACAAAGCCAACGCGCTCGACTTCGACGATTTGCTGCTTGAGGCGGTGCGCTTACTAAAGGCGTCATCCGAGGTTCGCGAATACTACAATCGGCGCTTTCAGTACATCATGATCGACGAATATCAGGACACGAACCGCCCGCAATACGAGCTTATGCGGCTGCTGGCGGGAACGCGCCACAACATCTGCGCGGTCGGAGACGAAGACCAGTCCATCTATTCCTGGCGCGGCGCCGACATACGCAACATTCTGGAATTCGAGCAGGATTTTCCCGAAGCCAAAATCGTCCGCCTGGAGCAGAACTACCGCTCCACGCAAAACATCCTGCAAGCCGCGTCGGCGGTGGTGGCGAACAATATCAAACGCAAAGGCAAGAATCTATGGACGGATCGGCAGGGGGGCGCGAAGATCGGCTACTACGAAGCGCCCGATGGAGAAAATGAGGCTCTTTTCGCCGCCGACTATATCGCGAAGTATCTGCGCGAGGCGGCGGGTGACGGCGAAACCCCGCGCGCTGCTGTCCTCTATCGCACCAACTCGCAGTCGCGGTTGTTTGAAGAGGCCATGCGGCGTTACCAGCTGAAATATCACGTGGTCGGCGGCTTCTCTTTTTACGAACGCGCCGAAATCAAAGACCTGATTTCGTATCTCAAAGTCATTCAGAATCCGGGCGACTCGATTTCGCTGCTGCGCGTGATCAACACGCCGGTGCGCGGCATTGGCAAGGCGACGATGGAAATCATCGAGCAACTGGCGCTCGAGACCGGGTTGTCGCTGTGGGGCGCGATCGGAGAGGCGATCCGCCGCCAGCTTTTGCCGCAACGGGCATTGGCGGCGATGAGGAGTTTCCACGATTTGATTGAAGATGGCCGCGCCATGCTGGCAGGAACCTACGCCCAGCGCCTGGAGGAGAGGGCGTGGGGACAGCCGCCTAAGCCTGCCCTGAGCGAAGTCGAAGCGGCTGGCCGGCGGGGCGAAGCCCCGCAGCCGGCAGAACCCCACGACGTAGACGCCCAGACAACGTTCGATCCCGCCGAATTCAGTTTTGAAGCCGCCGAGGAGGACCAGCCCGAGAAAGAAGCAGTGGAGGCGGGACGCCTCCACGACAGCCGCCCCTTCGACTCCGCTCAGGGCAAGCTAGCCGGCGCTACGGAAGCGAGCGCAAACACGGCTGAGCTGCTCAAATTCTTGATCGACCGCACCGGGTACATCAAACTTCTGGAAGAGGAGGACACGCCCGAAGCTTACTCGCGCGTAGAAAACCTGCATGAATTGGTGAACGCGGCCATGGACTCGCGCGACCGGGCCGAGACCCTTGACCAGTTCCTCGACCACGCCGCTCTGGTTAGCGATGCCGACGCCTATGACGAGCGCGCGCAAATCACGTTGATGACGCTGCACGCCGCGAAGGGCCTGGAGTTCCCGCTGATTTTCCTGTGCGGCCTGGAGGAGGGTTTGTTTCCCCACTCGCGCACGTTTCTGCATCCGGACGACATTGAAGAAGAGCGGCGCCTGTGCTACGTGGGCATGACGCGAGCCATGAGCACTCTGATTTTGACGCGAGCGGTGTATCGCCGACGGTATGGGACCGATCTTCCGGAAGCCAGCGTGCCCTCGCGATTCTTGGAAGAAGTGCCGGCTGACCTGATGGAAGACTTGGGGACATCGCGCCGACGGACGCGGGCGGGGGCGCCCGCGCCACACCAGAAACCGTACTACGCCTACGAAGACGAGGACCAGTCCGCCGTCTGGACTCCGCCCGCAAGTCAGCGCCAGACTCCCGCACCCAAGTACAATTCCATCGACAATATCGCCGAGTTCTTCGCCTCGCGCGGCAAGAAATTCAGCGTCCCCAAAATGCCGGAACCGCCGCCGGGCAAGAAGGGATTTCGTCCCGGCCAAAAGGTTCGCCATCCAAAATACGGCGAGGGTACCGTCTATCAACGTGAAGGAGACGGTGAAGAAGCCAAGATTACGGTACAATTTCCTCGCTTCGGTTTGAAGAAGCTAGTGGAGAAGTATGCTCAGTTGGAGCGGGCTTGAAACAAATCTGGAAATTTTGTAATTGAGTAATTGGGTAATTTGAAAACCGGGCGAAAGTTCAGCCACAAATTACACAATTACCCGATTTCCAAATTACAAAATCGAAAAGGACTCATGGCCAATACATCGACGTTAAGCAAAGAAGAACGCAAGAAAGTCAAACGCGCGGCGCGCAAGAAAATGAAGGCGGAAAAGCCGAAGAAGCCGCGAGACTACGCGCGCGGATCGAAAAAGCGCAAAGTGAAGAAGCTGGCGCGCGGCCAGGCGAAGCGTTAGTTCGAGTCCGAGAGCCCGGGGCGCGAAACCACCCTCGCGCTTCGGGCGTTCTTGTAGCATGCCTCAAGGAGACAGCCCGCTTTGCCTGAGCCACCGTCAACGCGCGGACCGGAGACCCGGAAGACGGGCACGGTGCGCACCTCCGAGAACCAGCTGTTTTGCTGCAAGTCGATCGACAAGCTGATTGCGGATGCGGATGAACCCGAGCACCGCCTGAAGAAAACCCTGGGCCCCTGGTCGCTGACGGCGCTGGGCATCGGCGCCATCATCGGCTCAGGAATTTTTGTGCTCACCGGCACCGCGGCAGCCGGCGAGCACTTTGAAGCGCCGTCCATCCTGCACGCCCAGGTGCTCGATCTGCTGGTGAATTTCCTGCGCACCGGAAGCACGGCGGGAGCGCTCATGCACGGCCGGCCGCCCGCCGGCCCCTCGATTGCGATTTCCTTTTTGCTGGTGGCCGTCGCTTGCAGTTTCGCCGGCCTTTGTTACGCCGAGCTGGCGTCGATGATCCCCATCGCCGGCAGCGCCTACACATACTCTTACGCGACGCTGGGCGAGATTTTCGCGTGGATCATTGGCTGGGACCTCATCCTCGAATATGTGGTCAGCAATGTCGCGGTGGCTGTCGGTTTCAGCGGATACACCAAGGCGCAACTGGCGTCGTTCGGCGTGAACCTGTCCGACAAATGGTCCACGCCGGTATGGGCCGCCGGAAAATGGACCGGCGCGTACTTCAACCTTCCCGGATTCCTCATCGTTCTTATTCTGACTTTATTGCTGGTGCGCGGGGTGCGCGAGTCGGCCGAAGCCAACAACATTATGGTCGCCATTAAGATTGGCGCCATCGTTACCTTTTTGATCGTAGGCGGCATGTTGGTGAATCCCGGCAACTGGCGGCCGTTTGCGCCATCTGGTTTCGGCGGAATCGTCACTGGCGGCGCCATCGTTTTTTTTACCTACATCGGTTTCGATTCGGTCTCAACCGCAGCCGAGGAATGCAAGACCCCGCAGCGCGATCTACCTTTCGGCATCATCGCGTCATTGGTGATTTGCACGGTGCTCTATGTTGGCGTGGCCGTGGTCTTGCTGGGGATGGTGAAGTACACGAGCTTCGCCTCCGGCGCCGCAGCAAACGCACCGGTAGCTTGGGCCATGCAACAGCTGGGCGTCCACCCGTTTTACCGCTCCGTCATCGTGGTGGGCGCACTCATGGGGATGATTTCTTCGCTGCTGGTTTTTCAGTACGGCCAGGCGCGCATTTGGTACGCCATGTCGCGCGACGGCCTGTTGCCCAAACTTTTCTCCGCGGTGCATCCGAAATTCAAGACGCCGCATTGGTCCACCTGGATTGCCTGTTTCGCGGTCGGAATTCCGGCTGGATTAGTCGATATCGGCGACGCCGCCGATCTTTCCAACATCGGCACGCTGTTCGCCTTTGTGCTGGTTTCCCTGGGCGTGATCTTTTTGCGGCGCAGACAGCCGGATCGCCCACGCGTGTTTCGCGTTCCTTTTGTGCCGTGGTTCCCACTGATCTCCGTGATCTTGTGTGGCGGGTTGATGACCGGTCTGACGGTCATCACCTGGATTCGCTTTGTTCTCTGGCTGGCGATCGGCCTGGTTATCTATTTCCTCTTCAGCCGTGGGCACAGCGAATTCGCGAGGAGATAGCTTTCGGCGATTAGCTTTCAGCCATCCGTCCAACCGTGTTGCAATCGAGCCCCGGCCTCGCAAATCTCCACTCCGCAATCTACAATCGCCCTCATGGCGTTGCCGCAGCCGAGTCAGTTTGTCCTCACCCTCCCCAAGGCCGATTTGCATCTCCACCTAGAAGGCTCGATCGATCCTCCAACTCTGCTCGATCTGAGAACTCGGCATGGCAAGAAAAGCACTCTGGCTGAGGTTGAACGGCTCTACCAATACGCTGACTTCCCCGGCTTTCTGATGGCGTTCAAAGCCGTCACCGAAGACTTGCGCACGCCTGAGGATTATGAACTCATCACCTATCGCCTGATGGAAGGTCTGAAAGCCGAAAACGTGCTGCACGCCGAGGTCTACGTTTCGGTGGGAGTCTGCCTGTGGCGCAAGCAGGACTTCGTTGCCATCTTTGAAGGTCTGGAGCGCGGCCGGGAGCGTGGTCAACGCGACTTTGGTATCTCGCTGTTATGGATCTTCGACGCGGTGCGCCAGTTTGGCGCAGAGGCCGCGCGGGCCGTCTTTGAGCAAGCCGCACTTTACCGCGACCGGCATGTGGCGGGAGTCGGAATCGGCGGCGACGAACAGAAGGCGCCTCCGGAACTTTTCCGCGAGGTCTATTCTTATGCCGCTGACAACGGACTTCGCCTTACCGCTCACGCCGGCGAGTATGCCGGCCCGGAATCGATTTGGGGAGCGTTGAATCTGCGGGCTGAGCGCATCGGCCACGGCCTCACCGCCGCTCAGGACCCCGAGCTCGTGGAAGAACTCGCGGGCCGCCAGATTCCGCTAGAGATTTGCGTGACTAGCAATCTGCGCACCGGGTGCTGCCCCGCGCTTGCCGAGCATCCCGTGCGCACCTATTTTGATCAGGGCATCATGGTCACGCTTAACAGCGATGACCCCGCCATGTTCGGCACTTCTTTGGCGCGGGAATACCAACTGGTGCAGCAATCGTTCGGTTTCACCGACGAGCACCTGCGTGAGCTGGCCCGCAATTCGTTTGAAGCGTCTTTTCTTCCCGCGGAGAAAAAGCTCGAATTCCTGAACATGTTTGATGCGGCCGCCGCCCGCTGACAGAAGGCAGCATGCCCCAACACATCGGCATCGTGGCTTGCAGCGCGGAAGGCGCCGCGCTCTGCTATCGCACCATCTGTCTGGAGGGTGCGGAAATGCTGGGCCCGCAGGCTCATCCGGAAGTCTCTCTGCATACCCACCCACTTGCCGAGTACATGAAGTTCGTCGAAGCGGGGGATTGGGCAGGCGTCGCCGAACTGATGATGTCGTCGGCGGAAAAACTGGCGCGGGCGGGCGCGGATTTTCTCATCTGCCCCGACAACACCATCCACCAGGCGTTTGAACTCGTGGCCCGTCGTTCGCCCCGTCCCTGGCTGCACATCGCCGAGGAGGTCGCCAATGAAGCCAAGCGCTGTCACTACAAACGGCTGGGTGTTCTGGGCACGCGATATCTGATGGAAGGCCCGGTGTACCGGGAGAAGTTGAAAGCCGCTGGACTGGACTATCGCATCCCCGGCGCTCAGCAACGGGAGAAGATGAATCAGATCATCTTCGACGAGTTGGTGAATGCGAAATTCCTACCGCGTTCGCTGGCCTACGCGACGGAAGTGATTCGCAACCTGGCGGACGAAGGTTGCGACGCCGTGATCCTCGGCTGCACCGAGCTGCCGCTTCTGATCACGCTCGATGCTTCGCCGCTGCCCACGCTCGATTCGACGCGTTTGTTGGCGCGCGCCGCTTTACGGAAAGCCGTGGATCGTGGCTAGGAGGATTCGGCGCGATTGTGGCCAGCCGCGAAACAGGGTGACTTAGGAATTGCTTCGTGCCTGGTGAAGTGGTACAAGCTAACTTCCAAGAGATCCGTATGTGCAGAATAGATCTACGTTTTGCAGTCATTTATCTTGTCGCGGTTGTCTGCCTCGCCCGACCGGCCTCGACCCAGCAGCCGTCCACTTCCAGAGCCCCGCTGTCGCCGGATGAAATCTCCCAGCAGCAGACCAAAGCCCAAGCAGGCGACCCTGTCGCTCAGGGGAGTCTCGGTAAGGCTTACGAAGATGGCTCCGGAGTGACTCAAAGCGACGCGCAAGCAGTGAAGTGGTATAGGGCGGCGGCAGACCAAGGAAACGCCGAGGCTCAGAATCGCCTTGGACTCATGTACAGATTGGGACGCGGAGTGGCCGAAGACAAATCAGAAGCAGTTCGTTGGTATAAGAAGGCGGCAAAACAGAAAAACGCCGCGGCCATATTCAACCTGGGTACTGCCTACTACAACGGTGATGGCGTCGGCATCGACGATGTGGCTGCCAGCGCGTGGTTCTTGCTGGCTCAGAGCTTTGGCAGCCCGCCTGCAAACGATGCAGTCAAGCGCATGAACGCGGAAGCAGGGACGTTCCAAACTGAGGCTTTAGAAAAAATCGGTGACATGTACGAAGAAGGGGATGACCTGCCGCAAAGTTACTCTGACGCGGTCGTTTGGTACCGCAAGGCAGCCGAACATGGGGCGCAAACCGTGACACTCATGAAGTTGGCAGGCCTGCTTATGCAAGGCCGTAGCGGGCCTCCTGACTACACGGAAGGTCCGTGGTCTTTGCGAGAAAGCGGCAAAGCTCCGCTACCCAGCCGGCTCCTTCTGCGTGGGGGTTCTATATCATCAGGGGCTGGGGGTGGAGAGGGATCCGTCGCGGGCGGCGAAGTGGTTCCTTGAATCGGCAGGGGAAGGCTACGCGCCTGCCACGTTGTGGCTGGGAGAAATGTACTGGAAGGGAGATGGAGTAAAGCAGGACAACGTTTCCGCTTACGAATTCATCTCCCTCGCTTCGACGTCCGACTTGCCTGAAGCCAAGCAAGACAAGGAGCGGTTGGAAAAAGAATTGACTCCCAAGGAAATGCAGAAGGGAAGGGCGAAAGCAGTCCAATGGGCACGCGAGCATCAACCCCTTCTCCTAAAAGGGAAGCCGTTCATCTTGAATTGAGGCGAAGGCGTTCGCAGTCTCACGGTTGTCGATCATCCTGCACCACCACCCCGCCCTCGATCCGTGGAATCCCAAAGTGCCCGCACAAGTGCAAAAGATCCAGCGGACTGATTGACCCGGAAACCTCAATCAAGTTGACTTCCTTCGCGCTGGCTACAAGGATCGCGACGTTGCTAACTGCCTTGTTTTGCCAGTGGATCCAGACATCGGTGGTTCCGGGCCCGCCACGCTTGTCATGGTCGTTTACCAGCCGTTTCCAGCCGGCTGCGTGGTATTCCTCCTTCACCGAATTCAGAGTCTCGGGGTCATACGTCCAAGGTCCGCGAAAGCGATAACTGTGGACCGAAAGCCCACTTACGCCCGCGATCACGTGGCGCAGATCTTGGTCGTTCGGGTCCAACTTGGCCGCGAATACCAGCATGGAATGGTCCAGTGTGAATTCGGTCTTCGACGACGCTTCCTGCCGCAAGGCGTCCATGCCGCGCGGAACCCAGCCGGTTGGTGGTTGAGCCTGGGCGAAATCGGCCGCAGATATGGCGATCACGATGACAAAAACGATGCGAAGCAGCTTCATGGAGCACCTCAAGAGTTCACAGAGTCCGTTGCACCCCCATTTCTAGAAGGTCTTCTCGTTCCTGGCAATGCATCGCGGATAAACCGCGGATCATCCGCTAACTGCATGAATTCAGAGTTGTTAAGAGAGAAAGGTTAACTGGCCGTTCGATCCGTCGTCCCCACTCGCCTACGGGTGAGGTCACGCAAGCTGCGATTTCGCGGTGAAGTGGTTGCACAGTCGTGGTGCCGTTTGGCCACCGCTACTGGTTCTGGGTAGTGTCTTAAGTTAAGACAAGGCCCTGGTTCTGGTTTCACAACCGGCGAAGCGCCCGCGTCTGCTAAACTGTCCGATTTGAATCGGAATCCAACCCCACGATGACTCAGACTTCGCTTCTGCCCCCGCCTGTCGTTTCCGGGAAGACCCTCGACCGCGCTCTATTGGCCGGAATTGCGCTGAGCAGCTTTTCCGCCTTGCTTCTGGAACTGGCGCTGACCCGCCTGTTTTCGGTTGTTCTTTTCTACCATTTCGCGTTCCTGGCCATTTCGATTGCTCTGCTCGGTCTGGGAGCGGGAGGGGTTTTCGCTTACCTCGGGAAGCAAAGACTGGCCCGCTACGAGACTCGCCAGTTGGTGGCCTGGCTGTGCGCCGCCAATGCAGCGGTGGTGCCCGCCGTCCTTGAGATCATATTGCACGTGCCGGTTTCGCTCGAACTATCAAGACGAAACTTCCTCCGGCTCACCCTCATGTATCTTTGGGCTGCGATTCCCTTCCTCATTACTGGGCTGGAGTTTTCCATTATTTTCGCGCGCGAATCAGCGCGGATTCCCAGCCTCTATGGCGCGGATTTGTCGGGCGGCGCTCTAGCCTGCTTGGGGATTGTTCCACTGTTGAACCTCTTGGGCGGCCCGAACACCATCCTCTTCGCGGGCGTAACCGCGGCCGTGGCGGGCGTGGTGTGGGCGATCACGCCCCGCATGCGGTGGCTGTGTGCCGGAGCAGCGACTGTCCTGCTGCTGGTGATTGCGGCGAATCATTCCGGAAGGCTGATCGACGTGATTTATGCCAAGGGCGCACTGCGCGACTCCTCCTGGGTGGAGTTTGCCCGCTGGAATGCGATCTCGCGGGTGGAAGTGGATCGCCAGGGCGACAGTAAGACGATCGTCATCGATGCCGACGCCTCTACTTACATCATGAACGCCGATCCCAAACAATGGCAGGGAACGGTGTGGCAGAAGAACTTGATGGCCGCTCCTCCGGCGCTGGCCAACGTTCTGCGGCCGCACGGCGACTACGCCATTATTGGGCCGGGCGGCGGCGTGGACGTGCTGCGCGCGGTGGCCAACGGCAGCCCGGACGTCACTGGCATTGAAATCAATCCCATCATCGCCGACACCATCATGCGCGGACGCTATGCGGACTACGCCTATCACCTCTATGAACGGCCAGGGGTGCACATTCACGTAACCGATGGCCGCTCTTTCGTGCGCAATGCCAAACAGCAATACGACGTGGTGCAGATGACGTTGGTCGATACCTGGGCTTCCACCGCAGCCGGCGCGTTGGCGCTGAGCGAAAACAGTTTGTATACGACCGAAGCGTTTCAGGAGTACTTCGAACATCTGAAGCCCGATGGGATGATCGCGATCACACGCTGGGAATTTCAGCAGCCACGGGAGGCTCTGCGCGTGGTCTCAGTGGCCATGCAGGCTCTGCATAACCTTGGGGTGAGCAATCCTGCAAGGAATTTCATTGTGGTTTCCGACGGCGATCTGGATGAGGACGGGGTTCCCGTCGTCGTCCTCGCCAAGAAGCAGGCGTTCACTTTGGAGGAAGAGAGCGCGGTCCAATCCCACTTGGATACCAACCCCAATTTGGTGGCTCTGTATTTGCCTTCGAGCCCGGGGGACAACGCGTTCTCGGCGCTGATCGCCAGCGATGATCCGAATCGTTTCGCCGAGCACTATGCCTACAACGTCGCTCCCGTGAGTGACGACGCTCCGTTCTTTTTCTTTACGGTGAAACTGGGCCAGATGTTGCGGCAAGCCGGCCTGCGGCAAGGCATGGATTGGAAGGTCAACCTCGGCGTGGCCGTGCTGGGCATGGTGCTGGTCATTTCTCTGGCGGCGGTTCTGGCCTTCCTCATTCTTCCATTGGCACTGGGCGCCGGCAGTTCGCGGCAACATGCCGTTCGCTTGCTGTACTTCATTGCGGTGGGACTGGGATACATTCTGGTGGAGATTGCCTTCATCCAGAGGTTCGTTCTTTTTCTCGGACATCCTACGTATGCGCTCACCGTGGTTGTATTCCTGCTGCTGTTGGCGAGTGGGGTGGGCAGTCTGGCTTCGCGCCGCTGGCTGGGCGAGAGGAAGAGCGCCTGGCTGCCCCTGCTCCTGGTGGTGACCGTGTTGCTGCTCTACGTGTTCATCCTTCCCGGATTGCTCAACACTCTGGTTGGGCTGCCTTTCCTCGCCAAACTATTGGTGAGCGCCGGGCTTCTGGCTCCTTTGGGATTCGCCATGGGCATGCCGTTTCCCACCGGTTTGCGGGCGCTGGCCAGTTTCCCGGCGCCGGAGTTTCCCGGGTTGCAAGGGAAGGATGACAATGCCGTGGAGTGGGCCTGGGCCATGAATGCCGCGTCCAGCGTGCTGGGCTCCGTTCTGGCCATGGTGATCGCCATTCAGTACGGTTTGAACGTAACCCTGGCGTGCGGGGCCGCGGCTTATCTCTTGGCTTTTTTGCTCACGGGAACGCTCCGAACACGCCGCGCTTGACGTGTAGGCAGGGCTGGCTGTCTGCTATGATTCGTCGAATACCGCTGCGCCTCGTCGGTGGGACCCAACACGGAGAGTGTTCCGTGAGGTCGGTGCTTGGGAGAGAACGTGCCTAGCCAAAAGCAGTTGAAGTGGTCTCAACTGAAGGTCGGGCTGACGGTGATATTGGCCAGCCTCACGCTGGGCTTACTCCTCCTCCTCATGAGTGGCACCGGAGGACTGTTCACTCCGAAGATCGTCATCCGATCGTATTTCGACAATGCCAGCGGATTGCGAGAAGGCGCTCCGGTGCGGCTCAACGGAGTCGATGTCGGTAACGTCACTACGATCCGCGTGGTATCCGACCCGGCCCGGCAGGTCTCTCCCGTGGAAGTGACTATGAAGGTCACGACCAAATACCATGCCAACCTGCGCAAGGACTCCGTCACCCTGCTCTCGACCGCCGGCGTATTGGGCGAAACCTACATCGACATCGATAGTTCCCAGGCCAAGGGGCCGGAAGCGCAGGATGGGGACGAACTCAAGGCGCAATTTGTTCCCGACTTTCAGGATGTGGTGCGCGCCAGCCAGGGCACGCTACAAAACCTGGATGCCTTGGAAAAGCGTGTGGACCGGATTCTCGCCTTTGTGGAGAGCGGCAACGGGTCTGTCGGCAAATTGATTTATGACCCCTCGCTTTACAATCGCTTGAATGCCGCCGTCAACCAGCTTCAGGGAGTGATGGTACAAGTGACGCAGGGGAAAGGCACCCTGGGGAAGTTGATTTCCGACGACACGCTCTATACCAAGCTCAACGCGACACTAGATAAAGTCAACGGTCTTATCGACGACCTGAACGCGGGCAAAGGCACGGCGGGTAAGCTTTTGAAGGACGATGCGCTCTACAACAACGCCAACGAGACGATCGCCAACGTGAAGAAGCTGACCGAAGACATCAACGCGGGCAAGGGTGCGATAGGCAAGCTCGCCAAGGATCAGGCATTCGCCGACAAGCTGCAGAACGTCATCAACAAACTCTCCGATATCAGTGACCAGTTAGCGGCGGGCCAGGGCACGGCGGGAAAACTGCTGCAAGATCCTTCTCTGTTCAACAACGCCAATCAAATGCTGATGGAGAGCCGTGAATTGGTGAAAGCGGTGCGCGAAGACCCGAAGAAATATCTGACCATTCGGCTCAAGGTTTTCTAGAAACAGTCTCATAAATAACCGCGCGATTTCTTCCGTTTGGATTTGAGCAGAACGGTGGGATAGGGAAAGCGGCTCAGGCGAATCCTCCAAACGGTAATGGTCGTCCGCGGCGCCGAGCGGCTGTTTGCCTGGCTGCCGTGGCTCCGGCGATTGGTTGCACGTTAGGAATACCACATCGAGAACTTCTTCGGCATGGTTCGCCTCGCCCGCATCAAGCTGCTATTGCGGCACATATGAAAGCTAGTTCCGACCAGAGCCCGCTTTGGATTTATATGGGGGCTACGTTCATGATTACATGGCCCTCGTGGTGGGGTCTCGTGCTGCTCGTAAGGAATACATATACAAGTTACGGGCACCCTTCCTTCATGGCCCTGTACTCTTTGGGAGGCTTGGGTCCCACAATTGCCGCCTACGCAGTCGTACTGCATGCAGGTCGCATGCGAGAGTTCCATGCACGCGTTTTCAAATGGCGGGTCGCAGCGGGCTGGTACCTGGCCGCGCTCGCCATCCCTGCGTTCACGAACCTGCTTGCCCTCGCTGTGAGCCATTGGTTCCTCAAGACATCTATGGCCAGATTGACGCTATCGACTTGGTATGCACTCCTGGCATCTCTTCCGATCATGGTTTTCGGCGGCGGACTGGAAGAGCTGGGCTGGAGGGGTGTAGCCCTGCCGGAGCTACAGAGGAAAGTCTCTCTGCCAGCGGCCGCTGGTACGGTGGGCGTCATCTGGTCAGTATGGCACCTGCCGTTGTTCTTTCTCCCGGGCGTCACGCAATACCGCATGAGTTTCTGGTTGTTCGCGCTGGAGACGATCGGACTGGCGCTCGTCCTGGCTTGGTTTTACGCTCGAACTGGCAGCATTTTGATCTGCGTCGTTCTGCATGCTGCGTACAACAGTGCGGCAGCAGCAGGCCTGAGAGTCCCGACGGCACGGGTTGCCAGCCTGGGCCTTGAAGGTGCCGCGTGGCTGGCCCTCGGAACACTCCTTATTCATGCTATGCCGCGCGGAGAGTGAGCCTGTTCAACCTGCACCCTAAGCCCAATGTTACAGGACCATTGGTGAGACTGGTTGTAGTCTTGTGTGGCCTCACCCGCGCTTGATGATGAGCACGGTCTTGTCGTCGATGCGATCGGGCTGGCCAATTTGACGCAGGTAGTCATCCTGCTTGACCGCCCACTCGAGAACGGCGTTGCAAATGTCTCGTGCCGGCTGGTTTTTGTGTTGGCCGATGATGCGTTCGATCTGCTGCCGGTCCTGCTCGTCGCTGCCGTCATAGACCCCGTCGGTGTAAAGGAAAAGAATGTCACCTTCGCCCATTAGCGTAATTTCCGCCACATCCGACGAGTTCATCATCTTTTTTCTGAGCTTCATGGAAACATAGTTGCTTCGGTCGGGATGGTCTTCTGGAATCTCCAGCCCCAGGGCGAGGAACTGCACCATGCGATCCTTGTCAATCTCCATGAATCTTCCATATTTGGCGGAGAACACCAGAGGCGGCGGATGGCCGAAATTGACAAAGCGGAAATGCCCGCCGGGGCGAATTTCTCCGTACAGCATGGTGGCAATTTCGCGCGAGCTATCTCCGGTGCGCCCCAAGGCGTTCCGCGCCGTGACTGATTGCGCCAGCCGCAGATTGAGGTTCTCGAAGAGGTACGTCGTCGGGACGCCGTAGCGGTCGAGTTCCGACAACATGAAGGCATGAAACGTGTCGTGCACGGTCGACGCTATTTTGGCCGCGATGATGCCGTGTCCCTGGGCATCCACCAAGAGCACTCCGGCAGTGGTAAAGAGGTCCTGCAAGTTTTCGGCGACTCGTGTCTGCTCGGAGCTTTTCGCTTTGCGGTAAGCGGCAGCATCTGCGGCGACATAGCCGGGCCTTGATTTTAGCCACTGTACATGTGCATCCACGCCATTCCGCGGGCTCACGCCCTGGGGAAGCGGCTCCAGGTATTTCTTCGAAAGCTCGTAGGCGCGGGCGATGCGCGCATCAATGTTGTAACGCTGCTGGAAGTTGAGATATTCGAACAGATCGCCGCCCACGCTGCCGGCGGGGATGGAATTGCCATACATATCGATGCCGGGCAGTTGCGGAATCCCGCCTTCGACCGGCTTCAGTCGCTTGCGCAGGTATTCGTCAATGCTGGGATCGGTTGGTGTCGTTGTCATATTGGGAAATCCACTTTGCCAGTCACACGGTTCTGGCGGAGGTGGCCTCCGCCTGCTCGTGCGCATGGTAGCTGGATCGAACCATAGGGCCGGATTCGACGTGCCGGAAACCGAAGCGCAACGCCTCTTCCTTTAGATATTGGAATTCATCCGGCGTATAAAAACGGGCGATGGGAAGATGATCGCGCGAAGGCCGCAAGTATTGGCCGATGGTCAGAATATCGACGCCGCGGCTGCCTAAGTCGCGGAAAACTTCCACCAACTCGGACATGGTTTCACCGAGGCCGGCCATGAGTCCGGATTTGGTAACTATACCGGGAGAAAACTTTTTGGCATTCTCCAGCAGTCGCAAAGTGCGCTCGTAACGCGCCCCGGAGCGCGCCACGCGGTAGAGCCGTGGCACGGTTTCGGTGTTGTGATTCAGCACGTCCGGCTGGGCATGGAGCACAACGCGCAGCGCTTCGTCGATTCCCTGGAAGTCAGGGATCAAAACTTCTACCCGGCAGCCAGGCACCAACTCGCGGATCTGGCGGATAGTTTCGGCGAAGACCCGGGCTCCGCCCAGGTTGTCGTCATCCCGATTCACGCTGGTCACGACCGCGTGCTTAAGGCCGAGCGTGGCGACCGCCTCGGCGACCCGGCGCGGCTCATCCCAATCGATAGGCTGAGGTTTGCCCTTGGGAACGGCGCAGAATCCGCAGCGGCGGGTGCAAATGTCGCCCAGCAGCATAAAGGTCGCGGTATGGTGATTCCAGCATTCCCCAATGTTGGGACATTGGGCCGATTCGCATACGGTATGCAAACCGAGGCTGCGGGCGAGCTTCTTTAGGTTGTGAAAATTGTGCCCCACCGGCGCTTTGGCCCTGAGCCATGAGGGTTTTGCCTGCCGCAGGGGCGGGCCGAGCGCGATCTGCACAAGCTGGGAGGTTGCAGCCATCTACATTCTTGATTTTACAGGAGAGTGGCCGATTCCAGAAGCCGCCAGGGTTGCCGAGTGATCGCTTAGGATAGGTCTGTGTTTTTAGGGTCTTAGGCGCCCAGGAAGGCAGCCCCTAGCTTTCCAGATAGCCGTCGATCCATTCCTTGATGCGTCCGCGGCGCTCGTCCTTGGCATCGAAACGCACGCCAAACGTCTTGTCGGCCGCCTTTCGCCAGGTCACCGTGCTCCGGACCCAGATGCGGGGCAGGGTCAGCAAGGCGAAGGAGATTTCCACTGCCTCGGCGGGGGAGACCGGCTCGGCACTGCGCAAAGACATTCCCCCGGAACTGATTTCCTGGCTGGTGGCGGCAAAGCGTCGTCCATCGGCCGACACCACCGCGACTTCGGTGATCACTGGAATGCGAACATAGCGGCGAAACTCATGATACACAAGCATTTGCGTCGCCCGCACCAGCTTAAGCGCGGCCGAGCGCTCCAGCGGCTCATTGAATACCGCGTTGATTCCATATTTGGAGAACCGCATCGCCTCCTGAGCGCTTCCTCCTAGCCCGTAGACCACCATACGGTTGTTGGAAGGCGAGGTGCGCACCGCTTCCAGCACGGTCTCCGCCCCAGGCGTCAGTTTCAGAACACAAGCCTCAAACTTCTCTCGTTTCAGGTGTTCCGGCGTATCCCCGTTGAGGAGCACGGTTTCGATGCCGAACTGGCGGAAACACTCCGATAAGACGCTTCTTCCCGGTTCCCTGATATCGACCAGGGCAACCCGAGCAGAAGCCTTCTTCGCGAGGAGAGTTGACGACACAGCCGTTTCCAGCAATTTTTCCATAAGCCAGAGGTCGCTTCGCGTCTAACCTCTATTCTGGCCTGCCGCCTCGCGCTTAGCAAAGATCGAAAGGACAGTTACGAACTAGCAAAGTACCCTTTTGGGGTCATGGACCATCGTGGATTTGGGGCTGCCTTGGCTAAATTCAGGGAATTCGAGGGTTGAGAATGGCGGCACGCCAGCGCTTCGCAGATTACGAAAGGAAATGACCAAAGCGCTAACTTAAGAATCACTTCCGGTTAGCCCGTAACTCGGGAGCGGTGCTCTGCGCAGGGTCATCTGTCCGACAAAGCCGACTATAGGTCCATGTGAACCACTTCGCTTGTTCGATGAGTGCCTCGGCGATAGTGCACCAATTTCTACAGCGGATCGGCTAGCTCAGTTCAGGCATCGCAATCCCCCTTCCCGAGCTAAAGAAAACTACGAACGCCGGATAATACGGAGAGGAATAAGCACTGGAGTAATTCGACTATACTCCGCATATTCGTCGCCAAATGCCTGATGGAGGTAGTGTTCTTCGACTCGAACCTTTCGCCAGTATGCGACCGCGGCGAGGACCACACCAAGCAATGCGTACAGTCCGCCAGAGACCATGGCGGTCCCGACAAACATTCCCAACATGGCCATGTAGATGGGATGCCTCACTAGGCGGTATGGTCCTGACCGAATCAGTTGATGGTTACCCAAAATGGCAATGACTCCTCGCCAGTGGCGCCCGAGGTGAAATCGAGCCCAAATCGCGAGGATGAACATGGCGATCTGCAATATGAGGCCCGCTGTTGTGAAGATCCTCGATTCCGGCAAGAAGCGATACGCTAGCCCTGGGATGTGCGGGGATATTTGCAGAAACAGAAGCAGAAACGCCGTATTCAGGAGAATCTCGTGAATGAAGCGTGAACCTCGTGATTCCGAATGTGCAATCGTGGAATCGCCAATGGATGCTCGGCTCCAGTAAAGGGTAAATGCGATCCACAAACCAAAGGAAGCAAGAAGTGGATAGTGAACGGCCCTGAGCATGGCTTCCATGTGCTCGCGCCTAAGCCACATCAGAGAGCCAAGAACAAGGGTCAGAATGCTGCCCGCAAATCTATTGACCGTTTCTCGGCCCGATCTTTTCTGGGTGGTCGGAATGGTTTCAGGGTTTGAATGGCCGGATAGGTTTGTAGCCTTCAGGTATGCAGCTTTTCGGTTCCTGTGCTCTTTAATTTTGGCGATCGCGCCGCGGATGAACCTCTCCTGCATACTTCCGAATGGTTGGTCCGTAGTTAGGTACGTCCAAGTTGCACCGCGTTCCATTGGACTAAGGCCAGACACCCGGGTCTCAGCCACGCGTTTGAGAATTTCTTCGTGAATGCTCTGTTCTAACTCTTCAAACATTTGGTGAACTGCCTTCAGGTAGTAGTGGAGCGGATCTTTGCCGCCCAACGATATCCACTTGGAGCCATCGCGCAATTCCGCGACCGCCTCGAGATGTTCGGCCCAAAGCTCATCGATGGTGACAAGGGAGATCAGTCTCTCCAGTTCGGATGAACAGGGCCTTTCCCCACTGAGGATCGGCTGCCGCCTTTGCTGAACGGCTTGCCTTTGCCCCTCAATTACATATTCATATTTGGCAAGGAACTTGCGAGTCTCGAGGTGTTGGCCTTCGATGAGCCGCTGAACGCTCTCAGGAGTGTGGTGGAACTCGGGATCGTTGATGCCATACTTCACAAGCAGGTCATCTTCGAGCGAGACGAAGAATTGGGAACTGCCCGGGTCGCCCTGGCGTCCAGCGCGCCCTCGTAGCTGATTATCGATGCGGCGACTCTCGTGCCGGCTGGTTCCGAGTATAAATAATCCTCCCAAACGATCCACACCTTGACCTAATCGAATGTCGGTGCCCCGTCCCGCCATATTGGTGGAGATCGTCACGGCTCCAGCTTCGCCTGCTCTAGCAATGATTCCAGCTTCCTCTTCTTCGTTGCGTGCATTCAGAACATCGTGAGGAATATCCGCAAGTTGGGTGCTGAGACGCTCCGACTCCTGCACGCTGCTGGTTCCTACCAGCACAGGCTGACCAGTTTCGTGGATGCGCCGCACTTCGGCCGCAACAGCTTGCTCTTTCTCATGCTTGGTGGCAAATATCCTGTCTGGCAGGTCGGCTCGGATGTTGGGACGGTTAGGAGGAATCACCTCTACTTCGAGCGAGTAGATGGAATGAAACTCGTCTGCCTGAGTCGCTGCCGTCCCGGTCATGCCGCAGATCTCGGGATAAAGCGAAATCAGATTCTGGAGAGTGATGGATGCAAGAACTTTCCCCTGTGTCTTAGGTGCCACTCCTTCCTTCGCTTCAAGTGCGGCGTGCAGGCCGGCAGGCCATCGCCGCTCCTTCACAATGCGCCCCTTAAACTCATCGATGGATTCGATGGACCGGCTTTGAACCATGTAGTCGATGTCCCGGCGGAGAAGTGCGCGAGCATGGATGGAATCCTGAACGGCAATCAAAAGCCGCAGGTTCTCCTCGGCAAATAGATTGGGGCATCTGAAGGCGTCTTCCACTGCCTGAATCCCGGCATCGGTGAGGGCAATGTTGTGCGCGTACTCATCGTAGGTAAAATGCAAGGGATGTTTGAAGTAGCGAGTCAATTGATCGACACGATCAGCTAGCGTATCTTCCGCTGGCTGTGGGCCAGCGAGCACCAGGGGAATGCGCGCTTCATCGATCAGGATGGAATCGGCCTCGTCAATTACCGCTGCTGCGAACGGTCGATGCACTTGGTCTTTGGGGTAGAAAGCAATCTGGTCACGAAGAAAATCGAAGCCGATCTCATTGGCAGTGGCATAGGTGATATCGCAGGCATAGGCTTGCTTCCTCTGGCGACAGTCCATGTTCTGCTGGATGCAACCGACGGAAAGACCAAAGAACGCGTAAATAGGCTTCATCCATTTGGCGTCCCGACGCGCGAGGTAGTCATTCACCGTCATGACGTGAACGCCGTTGCCCGCCCGTGCCAGCCAGACGACTGCTGGAACGGCGCTGAGCGTCTTGCCTTCGCCCGTCTGCATTTCGGCGATCTTTCCATCGGCGAGGACATGTGCACAATGGAGCTGTACATCGAACATTTTGAAGCCGAGAAGACGCTCGGCTAGAACTGCCACCACTGCAAGGGTTTCGGGCAATGTATGAGCACCTCTCGCTACGGCCTTCAAGTCATCGTCGGATACCCCTTCGAGTTGATGGCGGCGGGAATCGATCCAGTCAAAGGACTTCTTGTGGTACCCGGCCGAGGCCGGCCTGATAGGCAAACACTTAAGAAAATGGCACACATGCCCCCCTGTCCAAGGCTGTACTGAGTTATCTTTTTGAAATTTCGCAGCTTAGAACTGGACGAGAGAATGTGGAGGAGGACGCTTATAGGCCGAAGGCCAGACGAACCTATTGCTCTGAGGAGCGTCGTAGTCTGATGAAATGGGATTTGCCGTTTCCTCCCAGATGATAGGTGGTTTTAGATTCGAAAATTGCTGCTCGCCATGCTGCTCAGATAGGCATAACAGCACTTGAATCTCAGCACCGCGTTCCGTTCGAACGGGCAGGACGGTGTATCCAGGCCCGAGAGCGAGCACTGCGGCGAGAATCCAAATTGCGTGAAACCGTTTCATGCGCAAACAGTATTATACAAGCCGCTCGGCACTGGCTTCGTTTCACAGCTTTGGTTCTATCGAGATCGATCTGTGTCTTCAGCAAATTGCCGTAAAATCGGCTATCCGGACATTGTACGAGGGCGCCTACACCAACTCCTTGGTTGTCGGCTGCTCGGAGGATACCGCCCAGAGGCCGTCCGAGAGGCGAACTTCTGGCCCGTGCTGCTAGTAGCGCTTATGGGGCGTCGCCCCATGAGCGCTAGCTTAAGAATCACTTCCGGTTAGCCGCCCGAAGGAGTCTTGCCGTCCTGTTACGCACGCGCGCAATCCGCTCCGCCAGTAGAAGGCAAGCACTTCTCGGCAGTATGATGTTTTCAGCTCCCGATGCGCCCTACGCCGATCATCACCGGGCTCCAGTTGGCGGGCCTCCCCGTTGTCTTTCTAGGACTGCTGCTATGGCTGTCGGGCGATTGGCGCTGGGTGGAGGGATGGATCTTCGGTGTCTGGTGGGTGTCCTTCTTTGCCGCCGTTGGCTTCGCTCCAGGGACCCTGCGCTGTTGGCCGAGCGCTTCCGCACGCCCGGCAGCGGCGGTGAATCGCACTCCGATTTGGCTATCTTCATCGGGATAAAAGTGTGTGGCTTGGCTTTCATCTATGTGCCGGCGCTGGATGTGCGCTTCGGTTGGACACCCCGCCTGCCGCTGTGGAGCGAAGTATGCGGAGCCATCCTGCTTCTCGGGGGTAGTTTTCCCTTCTTCCGCGCGTTCACCGATAACATCTTTGCGTCGCCGCTGGTGCGTATTCAAAGCGAGCGCGGCCAGCACGTCATCGATACTGGCGTCTACGGCTTTGTTCGCCACCCAATGTATCTTGGGGCAAGTCTGGTGTTCGTTGGTGGCGCGTTGCTGCTGGGCTCCATTTCCGGCCTTCTGTTGGCCCTCGCCATGGTCGGGCTGCTGGTTGTTCGCATCTTTGGCGAGGAGAAGCTGTTGGCGCGCGATCTGAGAGGCTACAAGGAATATCTCCAGAAGGTGCGTTACCGGTTGGTACCACACGTCTGGTGATCACCCCGTCAACGGATCCCCCGCTCTCGATCAGGCTTACGGGGGCGTCGCTCCTGAAAACCGCCTATTCGCTCCAGCGCCGGAACAGCAATGCGCCATTGGTGCCGCCGAAGCCAAACGAGTTCGACATGGCATATTCCACTTTGGCCTTCCGAGGGTGGTTGGGCACGTAGTCCAGATCGCAGTCCTGGTCGGGGGTTTCGAGGTTCGTGGTTGGGGGAAGGATCTGGTCGCGCAGCGCGAGCACGGTAATGCCTGCTTCAAGGCCTCCCGCGCCGCCCAACAAGTGCCCGGTCATGGACTTGGTCGAACTGACCGGCAGCGCGCTCGCGTGTTCTCCGAAGGCGCGCTTGATGGCGATGGTTTCCAGCTTGTCGCCCAAGTCCGTGGAGGTGCCGTGGGCGTTGATGTAGTCGACCTGAGAGGGCTGCACTTTGGCGTCATGCAGCGTATTCAGCATGACCCGGTAGGCGCCGTCGCCATTTTCGGCGGGCTGAGTGATGTGGTAGGCGTCGCCGGACATACCGTAACCCACGATTTCCGCCAGAATCGTGGCGCCGCGCCGGCGGGCGAATTCCAGTTCCTCCAAAATCAAGATGCCGGCGCCTTCGCCGATGACAAATCCGTCGCGCCCCGCGTCCCAGGGCCGGCTGGCCTTTTCGGGCGCGTCGTTGCGGGTCGAGAGCGCCCGCATGGCGGCAAACCCGCCCACGCCCATGGGAGTGATCGCGGCCTCGGTGCCTCCCGCGATCATGACATCAGCGTCGCAGCGGGCGATGATCTTGAACGCGTCGCCCACGGCGTGCGCGCTCGAGGTGCAGGCCGTGCAGGTGGCTTCATTCGGGCCCTTGGCCTGGTAGCGAATGCTGACGTGCCCCGCCGCCAGATTGACGATGGCCGCGGGGATGAAGAACGGAGAAATGCGTCGCGGTCCTCCGTGGATCAGGTTCAAGTGCTCGCGTTCAATGACATCGAACCCGCCGATCCCTGACCCGATGTGCACCCCCACGCGAGGCGAAATATCGTCCGTCACTTCCAGGCCGGAGGCTCGCATCGCCTCATCCGCCGCCGCCAGGGCCAGGTGTATGAAGCGCCCCATCTTCTTTAATTCTTTTTTCTCGATGAATTGCAGCGGATCGAAATTCTTGACTTCCGCGGCAATCTGGCAAGCGAAACGGGACGCGTCAAATTGCGTGATCCGGGCCACGCCGCTCTTGCCCGCCAGCAGGTTTTGCCAGACCGCTTCCGTGGTATTGCCCACGCCGCAGATCAGGCCAATCCCTGTCACTACGACTCTGCGTCCCAACTATTTCCCGCCTTTCGCATGCTTCCCGATATAGTCGACGGCGTCTTGCACGGTGCGGATTTTTTCCGCGTCTTCGTCGGGGATTTCGATTTCGAAGGCTTCCTCGAACGCCATGACCAGTTCGACGGTGTCCAGGGAATCGGCGCCCAAATCGTCCACAAAGGAGGCGGTTTGCGTGACTTCGCCTTCGTCCACTCCCAGTTGCTCCACGATGATTTGCTTCACTTTGTCGTCAACGGCTGCCATGTTTCTCCTTGTCGCTGCTGATGTGTGGACGGGCTCGGCACCCGCCCAAGCTGATGTGGGGACAGCCATCGTCCGCTGTCCAGCCGGACAACCCCCGGCGCGTGCAGGCTATTTGCTGGCCTTGGCGTGCTTTTCGATGTAGCCGATAGCATCCTGCACGGTTAGGATTTTTTCCGCGTCGGCGTCGGAAATCTCCAAGTCATAGGCTTCTTCGAGCGCCATGATCAGCTCCACCTGATCCAGGGAATCCGCGCCCAAATCGTCCACGAAGGACGCGCTGGGCGTTACCTCCGCTTCGTCCACGCCCAATTGTTCGGAGATGAGCTGCTTCACTTTTTCCACGACTTCTTTTTTCGTGTCAATGGCCATAAGACTCCCACCCTTCCGTTAGCCTAAAAGGAAAGAAGTAGTGTACTGGTTAGAGCCAAAAATCGGCAACCACGAAGCATGAGGCCGCGAAGTTTGGCACGGTTCTCGAGGAATGGGATCGGCGGGCGGGCGGTGGCACCCGCATATGCTAACCTCTTCCGGCCGGCGATAGATGCCCGGAACAAACTGGGCAAGATTTGCCGCCTCCTGCCCCCAAGACTTACGAAACGAATTCAATATTCATGCGTGCCGTTGTTCAACGCGTAAGCCGCGCTCAGGTTATGGTGAATGGAGAAGCTGCCGGCAAGATCAGTCGCGGCCTGCTGGTTCTTCTCGGCGTTGCCGCAACCGATACCGAGGCTGACGCAGACTACTTGGCCGACAAGATCGTTGGCCTGCGCATTTTTGAAGACGAAGCGGGAAAGATGAATCGAAGCGTTCCCGAGGCCGGCGGAGAAGTTTTGGTGGTGTCCCAGTTCACGCTCTATGGCGACGTGCGGCGCGGCAAGCGGCCGTCGTTTGACGCCGCGGCGCCGCCGGCTCGTGCGCGCGAACTCTACGAATACTTCGTCGCCCGCGTTCGCGCCGCCGGCGTCCCCTGCCAGACCGGCCGCTTCCAGGAGATGATGAGCGTCGAGCTGGTCAATGAAGGGCCAGTGACCATCTTGCTGGATTCGAGCAAGGTCTTCTGAGCCCACGCGGGGACAGCGCCAAGCCGGCACCGGATCCCTGCAACGGAAAAGCCTCGATCTTTCAGCGGTCTAGGTCTGGTGCGTGACTCTTGAATCATGGGAGCCGCGGGACGGGAACCACACGGACCTCGCGGAACGAAAGGCAACTAGGAAACTATCCACCCGGTCATATCTTCCAGAAGTTGTTGGGCGACATTCCTGATTACGCTGGCTTGGGTATCGCGGTCCCACTTCTGCTCTATGTTTTCCGCCACTTTAAGCAGGGTTGCCGACATCCTGCTTGCTGCTAGCTGGGCAAGCTGGATGGTCTCCGTAGGCGTTCTGGCTTCGTCTTTGACGAGCATATTGTCTCCTCAGTGAGGCCCGCGTTGCAATCTGCGGGCTAGTCCTCCTATCATTTGACGCGCCGCGTCTGCTGACAAGATGACGGAAGTTTTACTCCCGCCTTGAACGAGAAAGGGGAGACAGATGATCGAATACGTGATCCTCGGAACCTCACATCAGATTCAGGACTCGTGCAAATTTGAGAAGCCAGTGATGGATGCCATCGGGAAGCATTCGATAACGCTGGTCGCCGAGGAATACACCTGCGATACCGCCTCCAGGATATGTGCTACGACGAAACGGCTGCACATCCCATACCTTCAGGTTGACCTGTACCCTCAGGAATGGGCCGCATACAAGATTGAGAGGGAGATGAACTTGAGGAAAGACGAGCAGTCCCTGGCCGGAGAGGACTGTCGTCTTTCGCACGCCGACGCTGTTCGGGAGGGCTTCTGGCTAGAGAAAATCGAGGCGAGTGTGGATCGCGGTCGAGTACTTATTGTATGCGGCTATCTTCACTTGGATTTCCTCACCCAGAGGGTCGGGGAGCACGGCGGCATGGTGGTGGACAAGGGCACGTTCCCCCCAGAGCTGCGCGACCGTAGGCCGACCATAGTCTTGAGCCCTGCCGAGCTGGAGCAGTACGTAAAAAAGCGGCGCGAAGCCGGAGAGTGGGCCCGTGACTTCGGGCCCCGCTCGGGCCTGCCGTGAATCTCATTCTTCTACTGCGATTCCGCGAGCAATTGCTTCAAATATTGCTGCCAAATCGCCGCCCAGGTATGTGTGCCGTGGCCGTGGGTTTGCCCGGAGGCGGGAATCAGCACGAACTGGCCTCTTTTCACCCGCTTGATTTCGCGCTCCGCAATGCCCAGCTCCGGCGGATTGATGAAGTCATCGGCGGAATTCACATACATGACCGGCGCGGTGATTTTGTCCACTACTGGCGAAGGGTCATAATTCCGCGAAGAGTTCACTGCGCACAAAATATCGTTGGCGTCGAGCGTCGCAGTCTCCCGGTTCACGCACCAGTTACCTCGCGGGATAAGAAGGAGTCTTGAAGAATGCAATCACAAAAAGCGCGCCCAACAGCAAATCCGTACCGGAGAAAACAGCGTCCCTCGCGGACATGCGCTGTTGCATCACAAGGACGAGAACGGCAATCGCGTAGCTGAACTTTTCGATCACCGAGGGAATCATTAGGGGCCGGTAGCGTACTGGATCGGTGGCAATCACAAAAAAAGCGAATTGCCATGCCAGCGCGACGCCGGCAAATCCGTAATAAAAGCCGGGATGGGTAATGGCGGGAGGGTCCTGGCGGCCAATCGTGTCGAACAAGAAGTAAAGAGGGGCGAGCACGAGAATGCCCCAGCCGCCCGCAATCCAAAATACCAGTTTCGCGAATTTCATCGTTTTCGCCCCGCTATCGTTATGCTTTTCAAACGGCGATCGGAACCGCGGGCTTATCGCTCGCCATCGGGCCGGCGAGACGCCGGCGCTACTTGGCGGTTCTCTGTGAATCAATCCACGCCGTGACACGTTCATCCAGCACGTCCAGCGGCAGCGCGCCGCCGTTCAGAATCTCGTCATGAAAAGCACGAATATCGTACTTTGCGCCTAGCTCGGTCTTGGCCTGTTCGCGTAGCTTGAGAATTTCAAGCTGTCCCAGCTTGTAGGCGAGCGCCTGCGCCGGCCAGGCGATGTAGCGGTCGGTCTCCGCCTGCACGTCGGGCTCGGATTCGTCGGAGTGTTCGTGGAAAAAGTCCACCATCTGCTGGCGCGTCCAATGCTGGGAGTGCACGCCGGTATCGACGACCAGGCGGATGGCTCGCAGCATTTCCGCGGAGAGCCGTCCGTAGTCCTGGTACGGGTCCCGGTAAAATCCAATGTCTTTGCCGAGGCGTTCCGCATAGAGCGCCCAACCTTCGATATACGCGGAGTAAAAGGCCTGCTGCCGGAAGGCGGGCAGCGGCAGGGTCTGGGCAATCGAAATCTGCAGGTGATGCCCGGGAATGCTTTCATGGTAGGCGGTAGATTCCGTTTCCAGCAGCGAGCGATGCGCATAGTCCCCGGTGTTGACGTAGACGATGCCAGGCCGCGAGCCGTCTGGCGTGCCCTGGTTGTACTCGGCAAAGGCCGCCTCTTTTTCGCGATATTCCTGAACCGCGCGCACCTCCACTTTGCTATTGGGCAGCAGGCCGAAGAGTTGTGGAAGCTGAGGCTGCATCCCCGCGATGTAGCCGCGGAAGATATCGAGGATCTGTTCTCGCGACGTCGGAGTGAATTTGGGGTTCGTCTTGAGGGAGTCGCGAAAAGTCTTAAGGTCGGCGAAGCCCAGACTCTTGGCAATCGCCAGTTCCTCGCCCTCAATGCGGGCCACTTCCTTCAATCCAAGTTGGTGGATCACCTCCGGGTCCAGGTTGGTGGTGGTGAGCTGCCGGATATCGAAACGGTAAATCGCGTCGCCGTTGGGCAAGGCCCAGACCCCAGGCTCGGCGCGGCCTTTGGGGGCATAGTCGGTGGCGATAAAATTTGCCAGCTTGTCATAGGCGGGGCGCACTTCGCCGTCCACCGCGGCGAGAATCGCATCGCGCAAGCGCTTGCGATCCGCAGCCGGCACTGCTTCCGGAAAGCGCGTGACCGGCTGTCCGAAAACGTTGGCTTCCCCCGCCGGCTCCGCGATGGACTTGCATTGGTCCACCGTTTTTTCCAGCAGAAAACGAGGCGGCATCAACTGGTCTTTCTCGCCTTGCTGAAGCACAGCAATCAGATCGGCGATAACCTTCGGCACGGCACGTAACCGCGCCAGGTAATCTTCGTAGTGTTTGGTCGAGTCAAAAGGAATTAGGGGGATCAACTCAGGTAGCTGCAGCTGCAGGCCGCCGAATTGATCGACCGGCATTTCGTAGGCTTTGAGGTCGATACCCTCGATGCGGGTTTTCAGATTACGCAGGATCAGCGTGCGGTTGAGTTTTTCCTGCTCCGGAAAGCCGGCGGTGTCGACCGCCTCAAAACGCGAAACCCACTTCAGCGCATCCTGCTTTTGCACCTGCGCGTGGGCGAGAGAAATGTCGCTCCAACGGTCGTTGTAACGATAGTCGCCAATGGTCGTGGCTTGTTCGGGACTCTCGCGCAGCTCGTATTCCCATTCTTCGTCGAGCAGTTGTTTGAGCTGCGCACGCCGCGACTCCAGGCCGCCGTTATCCGCGCCACGCAGCGGGGGCGCCGCCAGGAAAGCGAACGCAATTGGGAAGAACGTGAGGGAAAGAACGGTTCTGCGCACTGTTGAACCCATGCAACCTCCGCCGAAAAGTATGTAGCCTACACCACGAGATCCGCCAGCCGCGCGGCTTCCACGCAAGCGCGCACATCGTGGGTGCGAACGATATGAGCGCCCCGCAGAATCGCCGTCGTTTCCGCTCCCAGCGTGCCGTACAGCCGTTCCGTGACCGGCGCGTCCTTACCTTCCCGCGCCAGCGCCCGCCCGATGAACGACTTGCGCGAGATGCCCACCAGCAAGGGATAACGCAGCGAATGAAATTCATCGAGCCGTTTGAGCAGGGGATAATTCTCCTCGAAATTCTTGCCAAAGCCAAAACCGGGATCGAGGACAATATGGTCTCGCTTCATCCCCGCCAACAGCGCGGTGTCCGCCCACTCGCGCAATTCGCGCTTCACCAGGACCACAATATCGGATGTGGGTGGCTGGGTGCGCCAATCCTCCGGCCGGCCGCGCATGTGCATCAGCACCGCGCCGCATCGCAGGTCGGCCAGGGTTTTGCGCATCTGCGGGTCCCAGCGAAAGCCGCTGATGTCGTTGACGATTTCCGCTCCCGCCCGCACCGCGGCTCGGGCAACGCTTGCCTTGTAGGTATCTATGGAAACCAGCGCGTCGGGCCGTTTCTGTTTCAGCGCCGTGATCACGGGGATCACGCGCTCCAGTTCCTCTTTTTCGCTGACCCAAGGCTTGGTTTGCGCCTCGCTTTTGTGCGCCGATGCCGGTTTTCCCTCTGGGTCGTGAGGGGCCATCACCTTCGCCCCTGGGCGGGTGGATTCACCGCCCACGTCGATGATGTCCGCTCCGTTCTCAACTAATTGCAGCGCATGTTCCAGGGCACGATCCCGGTCGAAATGCTGCCCGCCGTCGGAAAACGAATCGGGGGTCACATTCACGACCCCCATGACCAGGGTTCGTTTCCCGAGCCGCAATGAGCGGGATACCAGCTTCCAATCAAAGACCGGGCGCATCGCATAGATTCTAGCCTACGCACGGCTGCGGGCCGGGGTTCGGGCTGAGAACAGGGGCCGGATGCGGGATGAACCATGAACATCGGCTAAGACGCCTCGATTAGCCCGGAAAAAGCACGATCCGGCAATGGCAAGTGCTAGAATCTGACGATTGTATGCGCTGTTGGCGTCAGTGTCGGCTTACCGTCCTCTGCCTCTTGTTGGCAGCGCCGCTCTATGCCGCCCCGCGTAAGTCTCTGCCGGCGCGCATCGACGCGGTGCTGGCGGAACCCGATCTAGCCCGCGGTTTCTGGGGCATTGAAGTCGTCTCCCTTTCCACCGGAAAGGTGCTCTATGATCACAACTCCGACAAGCTGTTCACGCCGGCGTCGAATACAAAACTGTTCACCACGGCTGCGGCTCTGGCGCTGATCGGGCCGGATTACACCTTCCACACCACGGTCGAAACCAATGGCACGCTCGACAGGCACGGGCGCCTTACCGGCGACCTTATTCTGGTGGGCCGCGGCGACCCCAATCTTTCCGGCCGCGAGTTACCCTACGCGCTGCATACCGAGCGCAACGACCATCCGATCGAGGCCTTGGAGCAACTGGCCGATGAGCTGGTGCAAAAAGGCGTGAAATATGTGGACGGCGACGTCATTGCCGACGATTCCTACTTCGCCTTCGAGCGCTACGGCGAGGGCTGGAGCCAGGACGATCTGGTCTGGGCGGATGGCGCTCCCGTGTCCGCGCTTACCGTCAACGACAATGTCGTGTTCGTGAACATTCTGCCCGCGGACCGCGCCGGTGAGCACGCGTTCGTCAACATCACTCCCTTTGCCGACTACTACCACATCGACAATCGGATGATCACCACGCCGGCCGGCACCGGACGCACCATCTTCATTAACCGCGAGCCCGGCTCCACGACGTTGACCCTTTGGGGCAACATGCCGCTAGACGATCCGGGCGCGAACGAAGCTCTGGCCATCGAAGACCCAGCGGAGTTTGCCGCCGCCCTCTTCCGCCAATTGCTGGAAAAGCGCGGCATTGTGGTGTACGGCCAGCAGCGTACGCGCCATACTGATCTGGCGAGTCTCTCGACGTTCACCGTCACCGCGCTATCTTCGGCGCGCGGCGGCGACGAGCCTTCCCGCGCTCTGCAGAACCAGCCGCTGGTGCTGGCCAGCCATGAGTCCAAGCCGCTGATGGAAGATGTTCGGGTGATCAACAAAGTCAGCCAAAATTTGCACGCGGAAATATTATTGCGGCTGCTAGGACGCGAGAAGGGAACCGCGGGCACCGTCGAAGGCGGATTGGAAGTGGTGCGCGGATTCCTCAACAAAGTCGGCATTCCACCCGACCAATACGCTTTCTATGACGGCTCCGGCCTTTCGCGGCAAAATCTGGTGACGCCGGCCGCGCTGGTGCAGTTGCTGCGCTATGCGTCCTTGCAGCCCTGGGGAGCGAGCTTCCGCGACACTTTGCCGGTCGCCGGCGTGGACGGCTCCCTGGCCGAGCGCTTCAATAACGACGATGTGCAGGGCCGCGTGCGTGGAAAGACCGGCTCGCTAGGCGGCGTGAAGACTCTCTCCGGCTACGCCACCACCGACCGCGGCGAACAAGTCGCATTCGCCATCCTCACTAACAATTTCAATCTGCCCGCCCGGCGCATTACCGACGCGATCGACGAAGTGGTCGGCGCGATTGCCGACGACGGCCCCACCAAGAAGAAGTAGTTGAGGAAGGGTCCCTTACACTCCCGCCGACACGACCTGCCCGGCCATGCTCGACATCTCGCTCGCATGCGCAAGGCGTCGACGGTACCGAACATGCCGCAAACGCGTCATTTCAACCAGAGGGCGCCAGATCGGTTGTACCATGTCGTGCTTGATCAGCTGATGCCAAAAACGGTTCGAGCGCTTGTACAGGTAGGACATAGCAATATACAGCGGCACAGCGCGCCAATCCTCCGGCCGTCGCCGCCATATCGAGGCATGCGAGAACAGGCGCTGATAAATCCAGGCATAGCCCTGTTCCAGTTCCTCGGGAGTCATGTGTTTGGGTTTGAAAACGGCATGGCCTGTGTCGTAAAGAGTCCAGTTTCGGTGCAGCAGCCGCCCCTCCGCTTCCATCTGTCGAAACAGCGGCGTGGCGGGATAAGGCGTAAGGATGTGAAACGTTGCGCACTCAAGGCGGTTTTCTTCAATCCACTCGGCGGTACGAGCAAAAACATCTTTGCGGTCGTGGTCGAAACCCAGCACGAATGAACCGTTCACTTGAATCCCGTGATCATGCAGAATGCGAATTCGCCGGGCGTAGTCGGCTGTCTTTGGCGTTTTCTTGTGGGCGTTTGCCAAGTTTTCGTCACTCAGCGACTCGAAGCCGATGAATACTCCCGTGCATCCCGCCAGCGCCATGTTGCGGATGACATTCGGATCATCCGTCACGTCAATCGAAACGGCAGCGCTCCAGATTTTGTCGAGGGGCCGAAGCGCGCGACATAGCTCCAGAAGATAGTCTCGGCGCGAGCCGAGATTGTTGTCGGTAAACACCGCATACGGTTGCTGATCAGCTACGAACTCGGCCGCCACCTGTGCCGGTTTGCGCATTCGGTAGGGCATTCGCAAGCCATCGGTAGCCAGGTAGCAGAAGCCGCACCGGTTGTGGCATCCGCGAGTGGCGATGAGGCTCGTGGTCGTTAGAAAGCTGCGGCGCGGAAGAAGTGTTCGGCGCGGTGCGGGATCGTCCACATAGTCGGTTTCATAGGACGCAAGATAGCGGGACCGAAGTTGGCCAGCTTCCAGGTCGCGAACAATTTGCGGCCAAAGCTGTACCCCGTCGCCAAGGGCTAGCGCGTCCGCATGCAGGGCGCACTCGTCCGGGCAAGAAAGGACGTGAAGCCCGCCCAAGACTACTTTCGCGCCACGCGCGCGATACCACTCAGCTAGGCTGTAGGCTCGCAGAGCGAACGTCAAATGCACGGTTATGCCGACCAATTGTGGCATCGGGCGGCACGGTGGCCGGCCGTGCAGAAGATTCTCGTCCCAATACTCAATGCGCCAATGCGGCGGCGTGGTCGCGGCAAGACTGGTCAGCGCAAGAGTCGGTGTGAGCACGTGTTTGCCAAAGCTGGCATTGGCGTCTTTCGGATAGAACGGATTAATGAGCAGCGCATAGCGTGGGAGGAGGGGCCCGCCTTCGTCGCTGGGATCGAGAGCGGGCGCGTTCAACATTTCCGGCGGAATCCAGCGTTTCTTTATTGGCCGTCGAAACGGATCGTCGGGCAGGATCATCCGATGAACTCTGCAAAATAAAGTGCCCTTCGTCAATAGAATTCTATGAAGATCCTTTGGGCGAGCAAGAATGAAGAGGTAGCAAATCGGTTGGCGGGTCCGACTCCTCGTCGGGCTACCTTGACATTCGCTTGGCTTGGCGGCTGCGCATCGCGCGTAGAGCGCCCGGTCCGGTACCCGTTGGCGGTTTTCGCATGCCTTCGAGCAGATCCCTTAGGACCACCGCGTTGTTGCGCTCTTCATTCTTGGACGCGAATAGCAGCGTGAGCGTCTTGCGCTGGCCGGCCAGGCGGTAGAGTTGATTGAGCGCCTCCGCCGCCTCCGGCTGCGCCAGTTCTTTGAGGTAACGCTTGCGAAACGCCACCCACGCGTCGGGGCGCGCATGGAACCAGTGCCGCAAGCCGTCCGACGGAGCCAAGTCCCGCAGCCAAGCATCCAGCACGGCTTTGTCCTTGCTTACGCCGCGGGGCCACAGGCGGTCTACCAGCACGCGGGTTCCGTCGCTGGAGGCCGGTTTCTCATAGATTCGTTTGACTTGAATTCGCTTGGCTGCAACTGGCATCGCTGAACTCGAGTATTCTACGGTGTGAATGCCACTGCGATTCTTGAGGACCCTGATGAAACCATGTCGCGATCTGCTCAATCTTAAGTCCGCCGCGACTCTGTCCATTCTAGCCGTTTTTTTATTTTCGTTTACCGGATGCACCGTGGAACGCCGCAAGAGCGACGCCGAATTGGGACTCGATGCGCAGCAAGCGGCCGGACGGCGAGTTTACGATCAGCAGTGCCTGCGCTGCCACGAGCCCTATTCCTCGCGCGGCAGCAAGGGGCCGGCTCTCAAAGGAGTTTTCAAGAGCCAATATCTGTCGAAGAGCGGCCTGCCCGCCAACGACGAACAAGTGGGCGAAATCATTCTGCGCGGCCGCGCCACCATGCCGGGATTCGCGCCGGCCCTGACCGACCAGCAGTTTCAGGACATGATGGCCTACCTTCACACCTTGTGACGCGCGCCGGTTCGCAGCCATGCCGCCGCTGCGAGCAGTGCATGCTGGGGGCCGCTGTTTTGAGCGATTGTCATTCCGAGCCAGCCTTATCGGCGAGGAATCTGCTTCCTTGCTCCATCTCCGCTCAGCGCGGTTTGACTTCCACCCCTCCGTCCGGGTAAATTTCTCGCACGATCTGTCTGTTCTTTCACAATTCTTTGGTTCGCGCAGCCTCGTCGCCGTGACGAGGTTTGGGAAGCGGGTGAAAATCCCGCGCTGCCGCGCAACTGTTAGCGAGGAAATTGCAGCCGGTCACTGGGAAAGCCCGGGAAGGCCGGTTGTGGTAGCCGGATGGCGCACGCCGTCCTTACTCGCAAGCCAGGAGACCGGTGCGAACCGCCAACGCCAACCCTTTCGCGTGCAAAGGAGGAGTGAATGCGTTTCCTGACTGGTTTTCTCGTCGTACTCATCGGACTAGCGGCAGCTTCCGCCGCCGAACTCAAAATCAAAGTGGTTGACCCGCAATCCGCGGTCGTTGCCGGCGCGCAAATCGAACTGCTGGAGCCGGGCAATACGGTTCCGCTCAGCGTGAAGACTACCTCGGCCGAAGGACTCGCAATCTTTCGCATCAGTGGCGCTGGCCCTTTTAGCGCTCGCGTGCTGGCCCAAGGCTTTGCCGCTCAGAATACAGATATCCCCGCGCGCTCATCCGAAATCACCGTGCAACTCCATCTAGCCCCGGCCGCGGAGACCGTTGTAGTCACCGCAACCCGCACTCCCATCCCCAGCGAATCCTCGGGCGCCGTAGTTGAGACCCTGAGCCAGGATCAATTGCAAGTCATGAATCCAGTAGCGGCCAACGATGCGCTGCGTTTTCTCCCCGGCGCGATCGTGAACACTGCCGGACAGCACGGCGGCTTGGCCTCACTTTTCGTGCAGGGCGGCGACTCCACCTACAACAAAGTGATTGTCGACGGGGTCGCCGTCAACGTGCCGGGCGGCGTTTTCAACTTTGGAACCCTTCCCCTTGCCCAGACCGACCGTCTCGAATTCATGCGTGGCGCACAGAGCACGCTGTACGGCTCTGACGCGATGACCAGCGTGGTCCAGGTATTTACTCCCACCGGCAGCACGCCGATTCCCGAGCTGCGTTTCGGCGCCGATGGAGGAAATCTCGGAACCGGCCACGGTTACGCGTCCCTGGCCGGTGCTCGCGGCCCTTTCGACTTCAACGTTTTCGGAGATCAATACAGCACGCAAGGCCAAGGCATAAACGACGCCTATTCCAATTCGCTGGAAGGCGCGAATGTCGGCGTCGCGCTTAACGATCAGGTTTCGCTTCGGGTTCGGTTTCGCCACTCCAACAGCCACACCGGCGTGCCTGGGGAGTGGGACTTCAATGGGCAAGAACTCGAACCGCCGGATCCCAACGAATGGTCTCAACTCAACGACTTGATTGGCAGCGTCGAACTCAGCGTGATCGGTCCGTCCGGATGGCAGCACCGTTTCACCGGTTTTGACTTCAACTACCGCTACACCGAATTGGATCTCACCGGCGACCCCAACCGAGTGGACGCCGACTTCCCGTCGAATCAGGTCGACGACATCAACCGCGCGGGATTTGAATATCAAGGCGACTATCTGGAAAGAGCCTGGGCTCACACTACGGTGGGTTTCCGGATCGAGGATGAAAATGGCTTCCTGGGCGACCTCGATGACGGAGAAGTGCCGCCTCAGACCCATGGCCAGCGCTTGAACGACGACGTGTATTTGCAACAGCAAGTAATCCTGGGCCGCCTGTCCGCGATTGCCGGTGCGCGATTCGTGCACAACAGCGCCTTCGGAAACACGGGTTTGCCCCGGGTAGCGTTGACGTTCCTGGCGCTGCGCGGCGGAGAAACATTCTCCGGCACTCGCCTGCGTTTCTCCTACGCCACTGGATTCAAGGAACCTGGACTCGACCAGACTTTCGCCGGCCCTCCCTTCTTCGTTGCCAATCCAACCTTGCAGCCCGAGCGCAGCCGCGCCTTCGAAACTGGCATCCAGCAGAATTTTCTTGGCAGCCGCTATGCCCTCACGGCAACTTATTTCAACAATCTTTTCCACGACCAGATCGAGTTTGGAACCGTAAACCCGGTGACCTTTGTAGGGCAGTATTTCAATGTAAACAAGTCGTTCGCCCAAGGCGCGGAAGTCGAACTGCAAGCGAACCTGCGCCCCTGGCTGTCTCTCAACACCTCCTATACCTACACTTCAACCCAGATTCTGCAAGCGCCTCTGTGCACGCCGGCAAATTTCTGCGACCCCGTTGACGCTGCCGGCCAGCCCTTTCTGCGCCGCCCCAAACATTCCGCAAGTCTCTTGCTAACCTATTTGGGAAGGCGCTGGGGCGCAAATCTAGGCGGGAGCTTCGTGGGCCGGAGACCTGACGACGATTTCTTGGGATTCGGAATCGATCATGCGGCTGGCTACGTGCGCGTCGATACCGGCGGCTGGTATGCCGTGAATTCTCGAGTCACCGCCTACGCTAACATCGAAAACCTTCTGGATAAACAATACAACGAGGTCGTGGGCTACCCGGCTTTGCCGGTAAACTTCAGGGTAGGATTGCGCTTCAGAATCGGCGGCGAGTGATTTGACTTTTCGTGTGGAGCGGACACTCCTGTCCGCTGCCGTTGAAGTTGATCTTAAATTTCGGGTTGCAACTGCGCGGTTCAGAGTCAAGATCGGCGGACAAGAGTGTCCACCCCGCACACGTTTACGACAGCTGCGGTTCCCCGCAAGGCATCAACGGCATCAGCGCGGCTGATTTCGTTCCTTGATACTTGCTGCGCGCGACCATCAGCTTCTCCAGTTCCTGGCTGTTGAGCGGCTGCTGCCGGCCGAGCAGATGGGTCACCAAAGCGATCTGCGCAAAATGCTCCACCGTTTCCATCTTCATGTAAGCCTGCTGCAGATCGGCCCCGTAGGCGACCACGCCGTGGTTCGACATGAGGATGGCGTCGTACTCGGGGATCAGGGGCTCCAGCGATTGGCTCAGTTCCGGCGTTCCCGGCGTTCCATATTTCGCCAGTGGAATCGCTCCCAGCCCAATGACCACTTCACACACCAAAGGTTTATTGAGCGCCATGCCGGCGGCGGCAAAGCCCGTTGCGGTGGGCGGGTGCGCGTGCACCACGGCCTGCACGTCCGGGCGCAAGCGGTAAATCAGCAAGTGCATGGCGATTTCACTGGATACATCCCGCCGCCCTTTCAGGCGCCGGCCTTCCATGTCCACAATCACCATGTCCGACGCCCGCATCTTTCCCTTGCTCATGGCCGTCGGCGTGGCCAAGATTCGCCCTTTGCCCAGGCGAACCGAAAGATTCCCGTCCATGGCCGCCACGTAGCCGCGCTCGTGCAACATTCTCCCGAGAGAGACAATTTCGCACCGCTGTTTAGCTTCATGCAGCATAGGTTTAGGCGGATGGGGGAGGGCCCGCTTGGTTGGCGTATGGTATCCCACTGGCTTGCGTCCAGACAATCAAGTTTACACAAAATGACAAATCTTTCGACGGTGGTGCCTTATTGGCACCGCTGCGGCCCCTATAATCCCCATTTGTGCTGGTTTCCGACTTCCATTACCAGCTTCCCAAGGAACTCATCGCGCAAGAGCCGCTTGCCGACCGTTCCGCCTCTCGCCTATTGCAACTGGAAAGGGCTTCCGGGCAGCTGCGCGACCGCCTGTTCCACGAGTTTCCCGGCTTGCTGTGCTCCGATGACCTGCTCGTATGGAACGATTCGCGGGTCTTTCCGGCGCGTCTCTATGGCCGGAGGAGCGGGGAAAAGGCGCAAGCCGTAAGCCCTCACAACCCCGCCGCGCGCGAATTCCTGCGCGGCCAAGTGGAAGTCATGCTCACTAAACAAATCTCGCAGGACCCAAACCAATGGGACTGCCTGATGCACCCCGGCCGGAAGATCGGCGTCGGCGAGCGCCTTTTTTTAGGGGACGGCAATCGAGGCGAAGCTGAACTCGAAGCCGAGGTCATAGCCCGCGGCAGCTTCGGCGAACGCCGCATCGAATTTCGCCCGGTCACGGACTTCTTCGCTGTGGTGGACCGTATCGGCCACGTCCCACTGCCGCCGTATATCAATCGCGCCGATCTCCCGGTTGACCGCGACCGGTACCAGACCGTCTATGCGCGCGAGCGTGGTTCCGTGGCCGCTCCCACCGCGGGCTTGCATTTCACGCCGGAAATTATCTCCGCCATCACCGCCCGCGGCATTGAAACGGCCGCGATTACCCTGCATGTGGGCCTGGGAACATTTCAACCGGTTCGAGTGGAGCGCGTGGAAGATCACAAACTTCACCGCGAGGCCTACAACATTTCGAGTTCCGCGGCTGCGGCGATCAATCGAGCCTTGCAGGCGCAACGCCGTGTCGTTGCCGTCGGCACCACCACCGTTCGCGTGCTGGAGTACGCCGCCCGGCAATCCGCAAGCGGCGAATTGCGTGCCGGCAGCGGAGAGGCGGATATCTTCATCTACCCCGGTTTTGAATTTCGCGTGATCGGGGGGCTGCTGACCAACTTCCATCTCCCACAATCCACTCTGCTCATGCTGGTGTGCGCTTTCGGGGGCAGGGATCGCGTCCTGGCGGCCTACAATCACGCCGTCGCTGAGAAGTATAGGTTCTATTCCTACGGCGATTGCATGCTCCTGGAATAGGTATTTCCCTGCTGTCATCTACGCGCTAAGTACCAAGTGCCAAGAGCGAATGCCAACGCTCAACTCCAACTGCTAAACTGACCCGTTGCCCCCCGCGAAAAAATCCGCCGCGAAATCGCCTGCGCGCCCCGAAGGCCGCATTTTCCTCATCGACGCCATGTCGTTCATCTTCCGCGCCTATCACGCCATGGCGCGCCAGCGTAGCATGTCCACGAAAACCGGACTCCCTACCGCTGCCATCTATGTTTTTGTCAACATGCTGCGCAAACTGCGCGACGATTTTTCTCCCGAATACCTGGCCGCCGTCTTTGACGTCGCCGGCCCCACTTTCCGCGACCGGCAAGCCGAAGGCATCACCGATCTCCGCCGCTTCGATCTCAAGACGCAAACCTTCCAGAAGGTCGAGTACCAGGGCTACAAGGCCAACCGCGCCGAGATGCCCGCCGACCTGGCGCAACAGCTGCCGCACATCCGCCGCGCCCTTGAAGCCTACCGCATACCGATCCTCGAATCGCAAGGCTACGAAGCCGACGACGTGATCGGCACGTTGGCTCGCCAAGCCGCAGCTCAGTCCTACTCCGTCTATGTGGTTTCGAGCGACAAGGACATGCTGCAGTTAGTGAACGAAAAAGTTCTAGTGCTGAACCCGCCGAAAGATAATCTGATCTGTGACGCCGCCAAAGTGGAAGAGCTTCTCGGAGTTCCGCCCAATCGCGTAGTCGATGTGATGGCCCTGCGCGGAGACTCCATCGACAACATCCCCGGCGCTCCCGGCATCGGCGACAAGGGATCCGTCGAACTCATCAAACGTTTTGGCACCGTCGAGCAAGCGCTGGAGCGCGCGGCAGAAATAGAAAGAAAAACCTACCGCGAATCGCTGCAGAATAATCGCGAAGCCGTAATGATCAGCAAACAACTCGCCACCATCGACTGCAATGTCCCCATCGACCTCGACGTAAATGCCATGCACGTGGGGACGCCCGACCTGGAAGCCCTTCGCGAATTGTTTACCAAGCTGGAATTCACCTCGCTTCTCAAAGAACTCTTGCCGGTCGTCGAAGTCAGTCAAGAGCACTACTCCGAGGCGAAATCTGCGGCGGATGTGGAAGCCGTGCTTGATTCCGTTCCAGCAAGCGGCGCACTCGCGGTTGCCGTGCAAGCGGAGATACCGCCCGCTGAGGAGGAAGCCGAAGAAGATGCCGGACCCCAGGAAAGCATGCTGCCGCTGACCGCAGCGCCCACCGTGCAAGCTCCGCCGCCGATAGCAGTTTCCGCGGCCCCCGGCGCCGCCGCGACCATTCCCGCCGACGCATCCGAAGCCAGGGCGCGCCTCGCGGAGGCGCTGGCCGACCCCGCTCTACCGAAGAGCATTCACGACTACAAAGCGGCGATTCACGCGTTGCATCCTCATGGCATCGAGCTTCGCGGCGTGCAGCACGATCCCATGCTCTATTCCTACTTGCTCGATCCCACATACTCATCGCATCGCCTTCCCGATGTGGCCTTGCGCCGTTTCAATCTCAAGTTGAGTGGAACCCTCCCCGAATCCGCCGACATCACCGGGCGCCTGACAACCGAGTTGCGCAACGAAGTAAGAGACGCAGGCCTGCTCAAGCTCTACCAAGAAATTGATTTGCCCCTGGTTCCTGTGCTGGCACGCATGGAGCAGGCGGGCGTCAAAATCGATCGCCAGGCGCTTTCGGAAATGTCCTCACGCCTGCAGCACGAAGTCGATGCCAAGGCCCGCGAGATCTACGACCGCGCCGGACTGGAATTCAATATCAACTCGCCCAAACAACTGGGCGACGTCCTCTTCAATAAACTGAATCTCCCGAAGCCGGTGAAGTACGGCAAAGGGAAAACAATTTCCACCGCGGTCGATGTCCTCGAAGGTCTCGCTGCGGATCACGACGTCCCCAAACTCGTCCTCGAATACCGCCAACTCTCCAAACTCAAGTCCACCTACGTGGATGCACTCCCGCTGCTGCTGAACCCCGCCACCGGCCGCCTGCACACCACGTTCGGCCAGACCGGCACGGCTACGGGAAGACTTTCCTCCGCCAATCCCAATCTGCAAAACATCCCCATCCGCACCGAACTCGGCCGCGAAATCCGCGCCGCCTTCACCGCCGATCCGGGACACATCTTGCTCGCGGCCGACTATTCCCAAATCGAGTTGCGCTTGCTGGCCCACTTCTCCCAGGACCCGCTGCTGGTCGAGGCTTTCCGCCGAGGCGATGACATCCACACTCTAACCGCCTCGCAGGTCTTCGGCGTGCCCCCGCTGATGGTCACCCCCGACCACCGCCGCCAGGCAAAAGTCGTGAACTTCGGCATCGTGTACGGTCTGTCTGCCTTTGGCTTGTCCCAGCAATTGGGCATCGAGCCCGGGGAAGCCAAGGCTTTCATCGATGCCTATTTCGAGAAATACAAAGGTGTGCGCGCCTTTATTGATAGGACGCTGGAAGAGACTCGCCGCGAGCAAAATGTGAGAACTATGTTCGGGCGTGTGCGGCCCATCCCCGATATCAACAGCAAGAATGCCAACCTGCGCGGCTTTGCCGAGCGTACCGCCGTGAACACACCGCTGCAAGGCACTGCAGCGGACCTGATCAAGATCGCCATGATTCGCATCGATGCAGCCCTGCGCGAGCGTGGCCTGCAATCACGAATGACATTGCAGGTGCACGATGAGCTGGTTTTCGAAGTTCCCGAGGCCGAAGCGGACAGTGTGAAGAAGCTTGTTCACGAGCATATGGAAAATGCTCATCGTCTGTCTGTACCACTGCTTGCCGAAATTGGCGTTGGGCGTAACTGGCGGGATCTAGGGTAAGCCGACAAGGCTTACGCCGTTTCCCTGTCAATCATCGAAGTACGGTAACCGAGTTTCTCGGTGGTTTGTCATGTCCGAATGCGCGCGTCCCCCTGGTCGTCTTTCCGCGCCCAGCCTGTACTTCCCGGTATGTACTTGTTGACATCTTGACCCCATGCTGAATCAACTCTAAATTGCGTTCAACCTCCCAGAGTCGTGGTGAGCAGGTTTGGATGGCGCGCGGTTCCACGAAATGCCGCGGCAGCCGTTCGATTTGCGTCGACTGCTGAAACAGTCCGCGCAACGCCGGCTCGAACATTGGGACGAACTCCCCCTCTCTCCCATTAAGGCGATTTGTTTTTCGTTCGGCTTGTCCGAACCCGTGCAAGGAGGAGTGTGTCATGAAGCATTGCAAAGCAATTCAAGCGCTGTGTCTCGCGTTTCTGGTGATCGTTCCTGGGGTGCTCGTCGCCCAAAATCCTAACTGCACAATTGTCGTGCCGGATAACCCCCTGACCGCCGCTGGGCTGGCAACGCCTTACATCCTGCTGCCCACCGACTCCAACCCGGCCGACACCGGCTTTGAATGTCATGAGACCAACACAAACTCGTCGGCGTTTGTCCAGGCAGCCATACTCGATCCCGCGACCGGGCAAATTTCCATCTACAACCCGCTGGTCATCGATCAGGGCTCGGCCACCGCGACTGGGCTGAACCCGGTTGCTCCTATTCTCCCGAATCACGCGGTTGTGGCCATTTGGTTTGGATACAACGGCAACGTGCTCACCCAGGGAGGCAGTCCTGCGGCTCTGGCGGCCGGTAATTGCGTAAACGGCCTCCCTAACAACGAATTCGGGCAGTTCTCATATTGCAATGCCCCCGCTTTCTTCAAAGCCGCAAACCGGGCCATCCGCGAGGGTAAGTTGCATGTTCCGCGGCTGGGGGTGGCCAGCGATCACATGACGTGCCCCACGGTGCGGAGCTTCTTCGTGGTTGATCAGGACCAAAGCGACAACCTGCCGGTGACTTACTTGATCAGCCAGGGTGGGTTGCTTGCACAAAACACCCAAGCCAACCTGGCGGCATTGAGCAACACCACCTTGCTGGGAAATCCCAGTGACAACGGCCTGCTCGACCGATTCATGGATCCCGCCATCGATTGCACGCCGTGGAAAGTCGATGACTTGGCCGATCCAGGACAAAAAGTCCCTGGCCTGGCGCTGAACGAACTGCAAGCGCGCGCTTATCAAACTCCTCCAGTTGCGCTGATTCCTGCCGGCGATCCCATGGTGCTCAATGGCGACGGCAGTACTAACTTGGCCAAGACCAATGCTTACCGCCGGGGAGTCGACCAACCGGATGCCCATTCTCTAGGGGAGGCAGATACGGCGCGTTACTGCCGGAACATGCTCAGAATCGCACCGGCAAGGCTTCTCCTAGACCAGGCCGCGTTCACCGCCGGACCATCGCCGGTGCCCTCCGCGGCAAACTTGTTCACCTTTCTGGCGCAGCGATTCATGGCCAGCTACAACATTCTGGGATGCGGAGACTTGGTGAACATTCCCGACCCTGTCTCGGTCACCCTGGATGTGAATGGGGTGGCTGCCAGCGCCACCATCGACTTGCCAACGTACAACAGGTGCAAACAGACTCTCGCTCCCTGGGATCGTTTGGACAGAGAAGCGGATGAAGCTGCCGAAAGGGCGGCGGCCACAAACTAACGTGATGACTGCATGATGGTGGCGCCGGCATGCGCCGGCGCCACTTCATATCTCCATCAGCCAATCGCAGATAACCGGGAGCCCAACCACGATTGCTTGCAGCCTTCCCATAAAGAGAAACGACACGACGGACTTGCGCCATGAACCCGAGACTTCATCAAACACCGGAGCGAGGAGATTGCGAACGTCATCGCCGCGCCGCCGGGTGGAACCCGCGGCCCACGCCGCGCGGACTCGGTTTCCGGCAAAAGTGCCCTCGGTTGGAATACGCAGCGTCCTGGGATGGGCCATGCTGAGCATGCTTTGGACCGCCATTCCGCTCGCCGCCCAGATTTCTCCGGGCGCGCTTTCTCGTGCTCACCAGTCACTCGACGGCATGACGGATTGCACCACCTGCCACGAGATTTCCACCGGACAGCCAACGTTCAAGTGCCTCGACTGCCACGGCGAGGTCGCGTCCCGCATCAGCGCGCGGAAGGGATTGCACGCTTCCTACGACATAGCTTCCGGTTCGAGTTCAAAATGCGCGACTTGCCACTCCGAACACAATGGCGAAGACTTCAGCCTCATCAAGTGGGACATCAAGACCTTCAATCACCGCCAAACCGGATACGCGCTCGAAGGCAAACACGCGGGACTGGCTTGCAACCGCTGCCATAGCGCCGAGCATGTCGCGCCGAGTGAACGCGCGGGCATCAAGATCAAAGATCCGAATCGTACATTCCTGGGAGTGTCCCCAAGCTGCACCACCTGCCATGCGGATGAGCACAAAGGCCGCCTGGGATCCGATTGCCTGCAGTGCCACAACTTCGACGATTGGAAAAAGATCCGCATCGGCAAGTTCGACCATTCGCAAACGCGCTATCCGCTCACGGGTTTGCATGCGGAGGTTGCCTGCAAGCAATGCCACACTCCGGGACAAGGGGGACAGCCACGTTATCGCGGAATCGCTTTTGCCAGTTGCGCGGATTGCCACTCCGACCCGCACCGCGCAGGATTCCAACAGACCTGCGAATCCTGCCACAGTACCGCAGGTTGGAAGAAGGTTTCCGCGTCTGCGTTGGGCCGGAATGACTTCGACCACTCCAAAACTAAGTTTCCCCTGCTCGGCAAGCACACGGAGGTGGATTGCATCGCGTGCCACGCGGGCGGCAATTTCCAAAAGCCGCTGGCATTTCGGAAGTGCATGGATTGCCACCAACCCGACCCGCACGCAGGGCAATTTGCCAAACGCTCGGATGGCGGCGAGTGCGGATCATGCCACAACGTGAACGGATTCAAGCCCTCAACATTCGGGTTGAGGGAGCACGCGGCAACCGCCTATCCACTGCAAGGCAAGCACGCTGCCTTGGCGTGCGCGCAGTGCCATGTCCCGAAAGCCAATATCAAAGACACTCTGTTCAAGATGAAGTTCCAGCATTGCACCGACTGCCACGGCGACGAGCACGCCTTGCAGTTTGCCGGTGCACCTTATTTCAATGCCTGCGAGAGCTGCCACAACTTGCAGAGGCTGATGCCGTCGACATTCACGTCATCCCGCCACAAGGCAACACGTTTCCCGCTCACCGGCGGGCACCTCGCGGTCGCCTGCAACGACTGCCATCGTCCATTCGCCGGCTTCCGCCCCAAACCGGCTGCGCTCTACCACTGGCAAACTCTTGCTTGCACGAACTGCCATGCCGACCCGCACAACGGGCAATTCAACGGGTTGATGCGCGTGGCGGGCCCAGCGGGAAGAATTCTTGGATGCGAGTCCTGTCATTCCACCGAATCGTGGAAGGAGTTTTCGCGCTTCGATCATTCCAAGACCTCGTTCCCCTTGCTGGGTGCTCACCAGACAACGGCGTGTCGCGATTGCCACAACCCTCCCGGCTCTAAAGTGGCTTTCATCCATGCGGATTTCAAGGCAGCACCGACCGGATGTGAAGCATGCCACGCCAATGTTCACGGCCCACAATTCATCAAAGGCGGGGTGACGCCATGCGCCGAGTGTCATGACAGCGCGAAGTGGAAGCCGTCGCTGTTCGACCACGATAAGCGAACCAGCTTCCCGTTGCAGGGCGCGCACCGTTCCGTGCCTTGCGAGGGCTGCCACAAGTTGATTCACACCGTTAGCGGGAAGGCTGTTCTGTTTTATAGCCCCACCCCAAAATCCTGTGCGGCGTGCCATGGAAACGACGTCGTCAAGCGGAGCGCGACCTTGCAATAGGTGAGTCTTCCGCCCATGCAACACTGAGGAGAACAAGTTTGTCAGGCAGTCTTCTCGTAGCGCACGCGTTTCTGTTCTTCCAGATGGCGTCTGGCACGCCATTGCTGCCGGAGACCGCGCCGGCCGCGGCAGTGCGCAGTCCTCACGGCGAGCTGAAGATTGCATGCGAGAAATGCCACACCGCCTCGGCTTGGCGGCCAATCCGAGTGAGACCGGAGTTCGATCACGGCAAGACGGAGTATCCCTTGCGCGGCATGCACGCCAAAGTTGCCTGTCAGGAATGCCACGTCAATCCCGTATTCCGCAACGTCGGCACCAACTGCCAGGATTGCCACGCCGACCTGCATCGCCGAAAAAACGGCGCGCAGTGCGAGCTTTGCCATCGCGTGAACGGTTGGCAGGTTTCCATCCATTCCATCAACGAACATCAGGATCGTTTTCCGCTCATCGGGGCGCACGCCGCCGTCGATTGCTATTCATGCCACAAGGTCGGAACCGTTGGACAGTTCAACCGGCAGGGCCTGTCCACGGCTTGCGACAGTTGTCATCTGACTGCTTATCAGAAGGCGACCTCGCCGAACCACATCGCGCTGGGATATTCGATGGAATGCCTCGAGTGCCACAACCTGGACGGCTGGATGACCGCGCCCATGCCCCACATGATGTTGCGAAAGTGATTGCCGGCAAGAGAAGCATTGGGAGTGACCTTAAGTGAAAGCCATCGCGGAACTCGGCCTCTTGATTCTATTTGCGTCGGCTTGCGCCGCACAGATCGGTGGCAGAAGTGTGGCCCAAATTCGAAAACTGCGCGTAACCCACGGCAACGGCATAGTAAAAATCGAGGTCATCCTTACCGGTTCGGTTGTTCCATCCGTGAAGGTAACGACCGGCCCTGATCGGTTAATCATGGATCTTCCCGGCGCCGCGACGAGCGCAAGGCAACAGCACATTGTGCTTAACAGCGACGGCGTGAAGCAGCTCCGCATTGGACTCAACAATGCCAGTCCGTTGGTCTCGCGATTGGTGGTGGATCTCGATGCCGCTCACCAATACGCTCTTGCCACAGACCGAAACACCGTCACTCTTACCGTGCTGCCGGGCACCGCGGCGGCGCAATCCAAGCAACCCGATGCCGGCGCCGTCCCCGCCGCCAGCGGCCCACTGCTTGGAATGCTGTTCCAGCGCGGCACGGCGAGCCCCGCAAATCCCGGCGCGAAAACGAAGACGGAAACACTACTCAAAACCGCCCCATCGAAAGCAGGTCTTCGCACTACTTTCCGAGTGAAATATGTGGCCGAAGGCGCAGCCTACCTGAACGGCGGCCGCAGTTCCGGCCTTGCGGAGGGCATGAAGCTTGAAGTGCGAGACTCATCTCCAGCAAATTCCACAGCCGCGCCAGGCCCGGTCGTAGCCGAATTGCAAGTCGTTTCAGTCGCCGAAACTTCCGCAGTGACCGAGATTCGCGATCCCAAACGCGATGTGAAACCCGGCGATTGGGCATATCTATCGGCGGCGGACTCAGCCAAGCTGGGAGTGCAAAGTTCCGCGAGCCCGGGTACTCCGCAACCCGCCCTCCTGCAAGGCGAACCGCGCAAGCCGGAGCTGCGTCCCGCGCTATTGCCCGAGGACAGCCGCATTCAAGGCCGCATCGGCTTCGACTACAGCGGCATTCGCAGCAGCGGCTCAACCCCGGGCAACAGCACCCAGCTCGGTTTCACCATCAGCACCGACATGACGCGCATTGCCGGAACCTATTGGAATCTGCAGGGCTACATGCGTGACCGCCTCACCAGCAACTCTCAGCCCGAAGAAGAAACCATGCAGAACTATCTCGACCGCACCTACACTCTTCAGCTCTACTACGACAATCCCAATTCAAAATGGGTCGCGGGATTCGGCCGACTCTATTTGCCGTGGGCCGTCAGCATCGACACCATCGATGGCGGCTACGTTGGCCGCAAACTCACCAGCCGCGTGACCACCGGAGTTTTTTTCGGCTCCACTCCCAATCCCACTTCCTGGAATTACAAACCGGATCAGCAAACCGGCGGGTGGTTCGCGAACTATGCGGGCGGGAGCTTCGAGTCCTTCCACTACAGCAGCACCACTGGCATGGCCGTCGATTCACTGAAATGGCAAATCGATCGCCCTTACCTTTTTCTCGAGAATGAGGTGTCTTACAAGAAGCTCATCTCCATCTATCACTCTTTCATTGTCGATTCTCCGCAAGGCGTCACTACTGACGGCATCAAGCCGGGTACCGGAATCAGCCGCAGCTACCTCACCCTGCACATCCAGCCCAGCGAACGAATTTCCTTCGACATCTATCACAACTATTTTCGCGACACGCCCACCGCCGCCACCGCGCTGATCGCAACCGGCCTGGTGGATAAGCTCCTCTATCAAGGACTGAGCGCCAGTGTGCGGATCGAGCCAATCCGCCATTTTTTCATCTACACCACCATCGGACAGAGCGACAAGACTGGAGACACCACGCACAGCCTGAATCAAGCGTATGGCATCGCCTGGAGCGAGATTTGGCGCACCGGCATTCGCGCCGATCTCCACTATTCGAAGTTCGCCGGTTCTTTCGCGCAAGGCGACTACCGCGTTCTTTCGCTTTCCCGCCACATCGGCGATCGCATAATGTGGGATGCACAGTTTGGCGGCCAGACTCTCAATTCGCCCCTCACCGTGAACCGCAGCTCCTTTTTTGTGGACACATCCTTCGACACCAACCTGGGAAGCCATTCGTTTCTGCAAAGCGGGTACACCGTTTCTCGCGGTGATGCGCTGAATTACACCCAGTGGTATCTAAGCCTGGGATATCGCTTTAAAACGAAAGGAATGTGGAAATGACCGCGCACGCTGCCTTCGCGCCCGCCATGGCCTCCGCCGATTCGGCGAGACCGGTGGAACAGGACGCGGCACAAAAACAGCACCGGCGGAGACTCATGACGGCGTCGGCCCTACTCGCCAGCCTGTTTGCCGGTTTGGCGCTCTATGGTGCGAATTACTACACGCTCAGCCAAGCCGACCGTCCATTTTCCCCGAAACATCATCTGCTGAAGCCGAGCGGCGTGGTCGGAATCGATATGGGCCTGCTCGGCGTTCTGATGTTCTGTGGCATTTTTCTGTATCCCTTGCGCAAGCACTGGGCATGGCTGCGAAAGAAAGGCGACTCGAAACACTGGCTCGACTATCACGTGGTCTTGGGCATCGCCGCGCCCGTCTGCATCGCTTTCCATTCTTCTTTTAAATTCCGCGGACTGGCGGGCATTGCCTTCTGGGTCATGTTCGCGGTCGCGTTGAGCGGATTTGTCGGGCGCTATCTGTACACCCAGATTCCGCACCGCGTCGCGACCGCCGAATTGTCGGTAAAAGTATTTCAAAGAGTGCTGGCGCACCAGAAAATGATCCCGCAGGCCGACTTGCGGCGCTTATTGCGGCTGCCCACTCCCCAGCAAGCCCGCCACTGGCCAGCCATTACTGCCCTGACGTACATGGTCACCTCCGACGTGGTTCTCCCCTTTCGCGTCGCCCGCCTGCGCACGCGCGGAATGAAAATCGCCCGAGTCATCCGGTCGGTTGGCGGATTGCTGCCCGCGCGCGACGTTCACTTCGAATGGGTGATTGACGTCGCCCGCCAGCAGGCGCTGCTCACCCGGCGCATCGTGTTTCTTTCCCGCACGCAGCGGGTCTTCAAGCAGTGGCACGTCGTGCACAAGCCGTTCAGTTACGCCTTCGCCGTGCTTGCGCTCTTGCATATTGTGGTCGCGATGTTGCTGGGTTTCCTCTGAGGCATCGACCGGCATCATGGACACTCTCGTCACTCTCGTTATCGCCGCCGCCATCGCGATCTTCTTCCTGCGCCGCTATCTTAGGAAGCTGAGAAAAGATGAAGACCTGGCGCGCCAGATTGCGGAGAAGGGAAGGCGGTATTCCGAAGCTCCCAAGGGCCTGCATCCCCACATCGACATCACCCATTGCATCGGCTGCGCGACTTGCACTACGGTTTGTCCCGAGGGCGACGTGTTGACCATGCTCGGCGGCAAGGCCATGATCGCCAACGGACATCGCTGCATCGGCCACGGCGTTTGCGCCGAAGCCTGCCCTGTCGGCGCCATCACCATGGTGATGGCCAATCCCAGCGTGGGTGCCGACATGCCTCATCTCACGCGCGAATACGAGACCACCATCCCCAACCTGTTTGTCGTCGGAGAACTTGGCGGCTTGGGGTTGATCAAGAATGCTCTCGACCAGGGCCGCGATTGCATTGATATCATTTCGAGAAGAATGAAAGAGGCGCGGCCACCCAAACTCCCCGGTGTCTATGATGTGCTGATCGTCGGCGCTGGCCCAGCCGGCATCACCGCCTCGTTGCGCGCCATCGAGCGAAAGCTCACCTACATCACCATCGAGCGCGATGAGGTCGGCGGCACGGTGGCGAAATTTCCTCGCCAGAAAGTGGTGACCACCACTCCGCTGGATTTCCCCCTGTACGGCAAGCTCGATAAAACCGAGCTTTCCAAAGAACACCTTCTCGCCTTCTGGGACATGGTCTTGAATCGCGCCGACTTCAATGTCTGTACCGATTCGAAAGTGGAGGACATCCAGAAACGTCCAGACAGTATTTTCGCCGTCATCACCGCAACTCAGCGCTACCACGCGCGCAACGTGGTCCTCGCGTTGGGCAGGTCGGGCACGCCGCGAAAGCTCGGCGTAAAAGGCGAGCAGCTATCCAAAGTGATGTACCGCCTAATCGAGGCGGACCATTACAAGAACAAACGAATCCTGATCGTGGGCGGCGGTGATAGCGCCGTCGAGGCCGCTGTAGGCCTCGCGCAGCAAAGCGGCAATCAGGTGACCCTCTCCTACCGACGAGATGCCTTCAGCCGCATCAAGAAACGGAACGCCGATCACATCGAAGAATATTCGCGCGCCGGTAAGATCAACGTGATCCTCAACTCAATCCCGGTGGAGTTCCAGAAAGACCGCGTGATTGTTTCCGCCGGCGGAAAGTTGCAGACCCTCCCCAACGATTTTGTCTGGATCTTCGCCGGCGGCACTCCTCCCACCGACTTCCTCAAGAAAATCGGCGTCGGTTTCGGAATGCTGGACGTGACTTTGCAGGGGCAACATCGACCGACAAGCGGAAGACATGCCGCCTTGGAATAGAGGCACTAAGTCTCGGCCCTCGAGGCCATTCGGCACCAAAATGCCACCTATACCTCAATTCTGGAAAACATATAAGCACCCATGCCGAGAAAGACCACCGCGAGCACGCCCAATAGAGCAAAGTCGAGCCTCATGCCGATCGCCCATGATCCAATCAAGGCTCCTCGCAAGCCGTCCACTCCGTAGGAAAGCGGGTCAATCCGGGTGATCACCTTCAACGCCGTCGGCAGATGAGTCAGCGGAAACAAAGCTCCCGACAGAAAAAACAGCGGCATCACCAGGAAATTCATAATCAACTGGAAGCCCTGCATATCTTTGATGACGGATCCTATGCTCGTTCCCAGCGCGGCGAAAACGATCGCGATGAGCGCGACGAAGACAAACGCGAACGGAATCGCCAGCCAGTGCTGAGGCCGGAAGCCGGCAATCAAACAGGCCAGCATGATGAGCAACCCTTGGATCATCGCCACCGTGGCACCGCCCAGCGTGCGCCCAATCATAATTTGAATGCGCGGCACCGGGGCCACCAGCGTCTCTTTCAAGAATCCGAACTGCCGGTCCCACAACATGGCGATGCCGGAGAAAACCGAGCTGAACAGCACCGTCATCCCCACCACGCCCGGCGCAATGAATTGCAGATAACTTCCGCTCCCGGCCCTCTGAAACACCGGCCCCAGTCCGAATCCCAGCGCCAGCAAATAGAGCATGGGTTGGCCGAGCGAAACGATGATCTGCACCTTCGACCGCAGGTAGCGCTTCAGCTCGCGCAGCCAAAGAATGTAAATTGCGCTCATAGTCTATCGCCTCCACATCTTCGCCACTTGGCGCATTGCGTCCGCTGAATTCGCGCTCTCGTCGCGCAGCGAAGCCCCGGTTAATGCCAGAAACGCGTTCTCGAGCGAATCGCTGTTGGTCTGCTGCTTCAATTCCTCCACCGTGCCCTGCGCCACAATCCGTCCGTGGTCGATGATGGCAATGCGATGCGCCACCCGCGCCGCCTCGTCCATGTAGTGCGTAGTCAAGAAAACTGTCGTTTGCTCGGTCTCGTTCAGGTTCTTCACATGCGTCCAGAGTTGATTTCGACTCTGGGGATCGAGTCCAAGCGTAGGCTCATCCAAGAACAGGATCTTCGGCGTATGCAAGAATCCGCGCGCAATCTCCAATCGCCGCTTCATGCCCCCAGAAAATGTCTTCACATAATCGTCGCGCCGTTCCCATAACTCGAAAAGCTTCAGCAGCCGCTCCGTCCGCTCGGCGCGCACTTTGCGAGGGACGTGATAGAGCACGCCGTGCAGCTCCATGTTCTCGTAAGCCGTCTGCTCGTTGTCCAGGCTGGGATCCTGGAACACAATGCCGAATCGCTGGCGGGCTTCTTTCTGCTTGACCGTCGGGTCCAGCCCATCCAGCTCAATCTTTCCGCTGGTTGGCCGCAACAGCGTTGTCAGCATCCTGATGGTCGTAGTCTTGCCCGCTCCATTGGGCCCTAAAAATGCGAAAATCTCCCCCTGCGCGACATCAAAGGAGACGTCGTGCACGGCGGTGAACTTGCCGAAGGTCTTTACCAGGTTTTCTACCTTGATCATTCCCGGCTCCCGGAAGCGAGCTAAATCATACCGAACGGTTTAGTGCAGTGCGTGAACTGGTGGGTCGAGATTCTTGTCGGAGCATGGCATTGGTGGCTGCGGAAAAAGTATCTCTCGACTCCTGATCTTGGGTGGGGCTGCGGTTCACCCTTGCGATGAATAGCCTGCCTTCGGAGAGGCTCGAGCCGCCACCGCGTACGCGCTGGCGCTCCGCAAACAGACCAAACCCTCACACCCGGAAAAGCCGCTCATCCCAGATCACCTCCCGGGTTTCACTAGCCCGGACCGCGGCGAACCGAGGATGCTCCTGGTTGATCAGAACATTGCGCTCGATGCCCGCCGTCACCACCGACGGAACCAGTAGCACGGCAGTTCGTTTCTGGTCGTACCAGCGGTCTCCATACTCCCGCGTCCGGGTGTGATCGCCTCCGTTCCATCCCACGGCTTGATCCCTGCTAATCTCCTCCACCTCGCTGGAAAGCCAGATCTCAATCCATCTATAGCCATCGGGGACTTCATCGAAATTCAAATGGACCAGAGCTTCAAGCAGCGCCCCGGCGTAGGTTTCCGCCGCGTAGATAACGCGTTTTCCCGGACTATTCCAGCGTCCTCCTCGAAGATAGGCGCCGGCGCCGTCGAACAAGGGATGGCGCGCGTCGGCGATCCGGAAAGCTCGCACTAGGGTGCTGTTCTTAGACCGGGAGGCCATAGAAAATGCGGTCGAGAAGTTCTTCCACCTGCCGCGCGCCCAATTCGGTCAGCGCCTGTTCGATCGGTGGCACCCGCCTCAACTCGGGATGCGGCTTCACCAGCCAGCGATGAGCCTTTTCGGCGTTGTTCCACACAAACTCCGCCGAAGCAATCACCCGCGCCAGCCGCTCCGTCCGCTCGCTCTCCGGAGCCTTGAGCCTCCCGCGCCGCCGCTTATAGGTTGCTGGCGCGATGATGCGGTAAAGAATCTCGTTCGCCTCTTTCGCCTGCGGAAACACGCGCCGTATCGTTCGCCGCAACGCATCCTTGGGAAGGCCGCGAGCAACAACATCGGAAAGATCCTGCACGGAACGCACCGACCGGCCCAGGACTTGAGGTCCTCCCATGACGCCCGCGATCGTAGAAGGTTCCGCAACCATGGCATCATTTTACCATATGCAAGGTATCAAATGATACCTACCTCATGATCCCTACCTCACTTTGGCCGCGTGATCGCGCCCTCCGCCGCCGACGACACCAGCGCCCCGTACTTCGCGAACACGCCGGCAGGGTAGCGCGGCACAGGCGCCTTCCAATTCGTCATGCGCTGTTTGATCTCCGCATCGCTGATTTCGATTTCCAGCACGCGCTGATTCACGTCGATGTGTATCATGTCGCCTTCTCGCACCGCCGCAATCGGCCCGCCCAGCGCAGCTTCCGGCGAGACGTGTCCCATCATCAAGCCATGCGTCGCGCCGCTGAAGCGCCCGTCGGTGAGCAGCGCCACCGATCCGCCCAGGCCCTCCCCGACCAGCGCGCCCGTAACGCTCAACATCTCGCGCATGCCGGGCCCGCCCTTGGGACCTTCGTTGCGGATTACCACCACGTCACCAGATTTAATTTTCTTGGAGGTGACCGCGGCCATGGCATCTTCTTCGCAATCGAACACGCGCGCCGGGCCGCGATGGCTCAGCCGCTCGTGCCCGCTGATCTTGGCGACGCATCCTTCCGGCGCGAGATTGCCTTTCAAAATCACCAGCCCGCCTGTTTTCTTTAATGGACGATCGAGCGGCGCGATCACCGGCTGGCCAGGAGTTTCTTTCGCTTGATTCGCTTCTTCCGCGAAAGTCTTGCCGGTGACGGTGAGCGCGGAGCCATCCGCGAACTTGCCGTCGAGCAACCGCTTGGCAATCACCGGAATGCCTCCGGCCTTGTCCACATCGGCGGCGACATATTTTCCTGACGGTTTCAGGTCCGCAAGAATTGGAGTCCGCTCGCTAACCTTTTGGAAGTCGTCGATCTGCAATGGCACTCCAGCCTCGCGCGAGATGGCCAGCAAGTGCAGCACCGAGTTGGTCGAGCCGCCGGTGCAGGCGACTCCCGCAATCGCGTTCTCGAATGCCGCGCGAGTGAGAATGCTGCACGGCAGAATGTTCTGCCTCAAAGCATTCATGATCACTTCGCCGCAGCGGAACGCGATCTCATCCTTGCGCGGGTCCATGGCGGGCACGCTGTTGAATCCCATCGGCGAGAGGCCGATCAACTCCATCACCGTGGACATGGTGTTCGCGGTGTACTGCCCGCCGCACGCGCCGGAGCTGGGGCACGCGACGTTTTCCAGCTCGAGCAATTCCGCGTCCGACATTTTCCCCGCGGCGTTCGCGCCCACCGCTTCAAACACATCCTGAATGGTGACGTCTTTTCCCTTGTACACACCGGGCGCAATCGTGCCGCCATAGAGAACCAGGCCGGGAAGATTCAGCCGCGCCAGCGCCATGGCGGCGGCGGGAATAGTTTTGTCGCAGCCGACGATGCAGACGACGGCGTCAAACATCTGCCCGCGGCACACCAGTTCGATGGAATCGGCGATGACCTCGCGGCTGACCAGTGAGGCGCGCATGCCCTCGGTGCCCATGGTCTCGCCGTCCGAAATGGCGATGGTGTTGAACTCCATGGGCGTGCCGCCGGCGGCGCGGATGCCTTCCTTGACCTTGACGGCCAGGCGGCGCAGGTGGAAGTTGCAGGGCATGGTTTCGATCCAGGTGTTGGCCACGCCGATGAGGGGACGGCTCAGGTCCTGGTCGGTGAATCCGATGGCTTTGAACATGGCGCGCGCCGGCGCCTGGTCGCGCCCGTCGGTGATGCCGCGGCTGCGATGCTTGAGGTCAAAAGTCATAGGCTTAAGAGATTACGACATGCGCAGGGGAATGACAAAGGAGCGATGAGGCTTGGTCGCGGATCGGTCTTCTGGTGAATGTCGTCTCACCCGTTGTCATTCCGAGCCGGCCTTATCGGCGAGGAATCTGCTTCTTGCCGGCGAAACAGCAGATTCCTCGCGCGATGACCGCAGAACCGGCAAGTATCGTTGTCTCTTGTTAAGACCTTTTCTCTTAACCTTTTCCATTCCTGTTTTGGCGGACGATTGGGGAACCAAAGGGAGGGGTTGATTATGCGCGGTCTTAATTCAATAGCTACGGAGCCCAACTTTCGGCCAGCCCTTCGCGGCTTATGAGATTTACCGCTCTTGCGCATAGTTCATCCCGTTCGCCGCGTCAACCAGGGCCTTCCGGTGCGCTTGCGCCGTGGCCTGAAACGTCTTCAGTTCGTCTCTATGCTCCACCATGCGCTTGTAGATTGGTGCGAATTTCACCCGCTCTGCTAAGGCCTGTGTGCAGGCACTCTCCCAGGCATCCGCGGCCTGCGCGGTCGCGCCGCGCCTTTGCAGATCACCCGAGGTGCCACAATTGCCGTCCCATTTGGCAAATTCACTATTGAGGCCCGACCCGGCACCTTCAATGCTGAAGTCCCATGTGTGATTGACATCATTGTCGAACTGCCCTCCAGCAATATCGCCCTGATTCACCATCAAGGCGATCTGCAATCTCGGGACAAGATTGGGCGCGGCACGCTCTTGTGCGACTAGCGACTGCATTTTGTCTTCGATTTCCTGATAGTGGCCCTTTGCTCTCGGTATCCTTTGGGCATGTAGTTCCGCGTTCGCAATCCATTCCTCGGCGCTCTGGACCGTCTGGCGGAAGTGTTGAGCGCCGTCTGTCAGTCTTTTGCTTAGCGCAAGGCCTTCGCCCTCCGACTTCAGTTGATCCACATAGGCCTTGAAATCAGTGGGCGTGCAGCGGATGAATACGTCCGATGTGACGTTCCCCTTCGAGTCTATGATCTGAAGCTGGATAGCGCTGCCCTTAACCGTTCCTGCGATAGTTGTACCGCCCAAAAACGACAGGGGACCCGAACGAACGCTCAGCGTTAGTTGATCGGCATCAACGACGCCCGTCACTGAACCTTGCTCGGAGGTAATGTTTCCCTCAGGCTTGAGTTCTACACCGCTGAGTACGCCGCTGATTTGCCCATTATCCGTTTGCGTCAACTGAAGCATCTCAGCGAAGTTCGGGCCATGCGATACGTATGTACCGCTGATTCGGGATGCGCTGCAAATCGTGGTCGCGAGCGAAATCAAACTCATTGCCGCAATCATGCGAGATGCGCGAGCGAGCAGTAGCGGAGTGCCGGCCGAAACTTTCACGATCGGAAACCTCTTCACGAGAGTTTGGGGCGGATACAACGCTGTGTCGAATTACCTCGGTAATATGAATTGTGGTCGCGCGCGCGCGAAAATGTAAGGTCGACTTTGTCGGCCAAGGCAAGAGTATGAAATATTTCAATATCGTCAGCATCGTTCTAGGCTTCTTTGGGTCCATTGGGGGACTGTACGCAGCCTACTGCTGGTGGCTCGCAAGCACAGGTAAGATTGAGTCCGTCTGGACCGTAGAACCCGGCGAAACTGATCTGGCGCAAATGGGATGGATAGCCGGAATTATGAATAGCGTTGTTGAGTCCGCTGAACGTAACAAGAAAGCTGCAAAACTGACCGCTCTGGCGGTCCTACTCGGTGCCCTGTCAGCGCTTTCAGGTGCCTTGAATGTGTGGGCAAAATAGGCCGACCACGCCCGCCTATCGGGCCGGAGGAACCCTTCGACTTCGTCAGGGCAGGTTCTCGCGCTAAAACGCCTACGGCCCTCAGGATGACAGAGCTTCGGGGCGTTTGCGGCATGGCGGGAACCGGCTGCGGAAAAAGTTCTTTTCATATTCCGCCCTCACCCGCAGCGGCTGAAGCCCGTCTGAAACAAGATGTTTATCGCAGCGGTGAACCGCTGCGCCACCCAAAATCAAGTCCAGAGTTGATACTTCCTGAAATCGGCTGGGACGCTCGCCTGTTCTATATGGGCTAGCGCTTCTTGGATGCGGCCGCCTTTGCGCCCGCGCCGACTTCTTTCGCGCGGAGTTTGGCGATGCGTTTTATCAACTTCACCGGGACGGGTTTGGAGAGCGGAAAGCGGATCGCGCCCTTACTCACCTCAAAGGGAGCAAGCTCTTTCTTGAGCGCGGCAACGCGGGATCCTGCGGGGTAAAGCGAATAGTGCTGCTTCCATCCGGCGAAATAGAGCACGACGCCAGCGGGCAGTTTGTACGCTGGAATTTGGTAGGAGATCACTTCCTCTGCTTTGGGCACGGCCTTGCGGACGATGCTGCGCACGCGCTTGAGTACTTCCTGGACGGCCTCAGGCCGTGAGGCGATGTACTCATCGACGGACTGGAAGTTAGTCTTGGCCATGGAGTGAGTATTATCACTCAGAGGTTGTGACTTTTTGAACTGTCATCCTGAGGAAGTGAGTCCTGCGCGGAGCGCAGGACTCCGACGAAGGATCTATGCGTTCCGCCATATCGCCGGGGGGGCGCGGGACTTGCCCTTGATTTACAGCTGAATACATGGATCCTTCGTCGGTGGCCTGCGCTCCGCGCAGACCGCGCTTCCTCAGGATGACAAGATTCGTTCACGAAATCTGAAGAAAAAGCGAACCCTCCTCCATTCATGGCCGTAAATACCACGCCTTCAATAGCTTGGATGTCATCACAATTCCGCTAGCACACTGTGTTCCCGCCGGAACGTTTCCGCCCACAATAATCTCTAGCTGCTTGGCTGGACAGCCGAGGGCGGCTGTCCCTACAGCAGCGCATCGAATCGAAGGTCACCAAGAGCCGCCGAAAAAACTTGCCGGGGAGCGGCACCACGGGACAATCTATTTGAACAATGATTTGAACTAGGGCTTGAACCGGAGGCTCTTATGAAGACGAAGACAATATTGCGATTGGCTGGTGCGTGCATGGCGGCCCTGTTGTTTCTGGCGGGAGCGGCGATGGCGCAGCAAGGGTCGGAAAGCGCGGGCCGGCAAATCTTTGACGCCGCGAATCAGGCGCGGCGCGCCCAGGGACTCGGGCGGTTGAAATGGAACGAGGGGTTGGCGCGCGCCGCTCAGCAACACGCCGCGGCCATGGCGCGGGCAGGTTTTCTCTCGCATCAGCTCCCCGGCGAGCCTGGGCTAGAGGTGCGCGCTTCGCATGCGGGCGTGTATTTCATTTCGCTTTCCGAAAATGTGGCGCAAGGCCCGGATGCCGGGGACATCAGCGATCAGTGGGCGAAGTCGCCGGAGCATCGGCAGAATCTGCTGGACCCGGATATGAACGCCATTGGAGTTGGCGTCGCCGAACGCGATGGGCAACTGTTTGCGGTGGAAGACTTCGCCAAGATCAAGCCGCCGGCCCCCCTGCCGTAGGCCGTGTTTCTGCCCCGCGCTACTGCTGGGCTTTGCCCAGCTGGACAGCCGAGGGCGGCTGTCCCCACGTGAATTGTTCTGCGTTTGCGGCATGGCTGGAGCTCCTGCCCTGATGCGAACCGGGTCCTTTGCCGGGCCCTCCCTGACTCGCCGATTGCGCGCGCCTCTGGTAAGCTGACGTTTTGCCCTTTGGCAAAGGAGCATGTTTCGGCGATGAAGAGTTCGCGCCACGCCGTGCGGTTGGCTGTCGTTTTGATTTGCGCTTTTTCCTCGAACCCCACCGTAGCCGCCCCCGAGGCCGGGCAAAAAGGGGCCACACAAAAAGACGACATCCTGCTTTCTTCCATGCAGACCGAGCTGCAACGGGCGCAGGGCCAGCTTAGCAAGCAGGATCCGGGACTTTACTTCCTCAGCTATTCGGTGCACGAAGATGACTCTTTGGTCGCGGTTGCCAGCCAGGGAGCGCTGCTGACCTCGGCCCACGATAGCCGGCGGACTGCCGATGTGGTGGTGCGAGTGGGGGCTCCGGGGCTCGACAACACTCATCTGGGAAACCGCGTCTCGGCGATCGACTCCGGCGCGTTGCCGCGCGAGGATGATCGCGACGCAATCGCGCGTGTGCTGTGGCAGTTGACTTATCAGGAATATCGCAAGGCGGCATCCGCCTATTTGAACGTAAAGACCAGCTCCGAGGTGCAGGCAAAAGAGGAAGACACCTCGCCCGATTTCTCCATCGAAAAACCCTCCACTCATCTGGAGTCCGCGCACGCCGCCGCGTCGCCGGATCAAGCGGCGCTGGAAAAGCTGGTTCGTGAGTACTCGGAAGGCTTCCGCAAATACCCCTACGTCTATACTTCGGTGGCAAGCGCCACGATCGAGCGGGGGCGGCAACTGTACGTTTCCAGCGAAGGCAGCCGCGTGGTGACGTCCTCCCGGCTGACGCGAGTTGCGATTGAGGCGCAAACCCGCGCCGATGACGGCATGGATCTGATTCGCGTCGAAACCTTCCAAGCCGGAAGTCTGGATCAGCTTCCGCCCGCAACAGAAATTGCCGCGCGGGTGGAGAAGATGGCGACCGACCTCAAGGCTCTGCGAGACGCTCCCGTGGCTGAGCCCTACGACGGTCCCGCGCTGCTCTCCGGCCGGGCCAGCGCGGTATTCTTCCACGAGGTGCTGGGCCATCGGCTAGAAGGCCATCGCCAGCGCGGCGAGGACGAGGGACAGACCTTCACCAAAAAAGTGAATCAGCCGGTTCTGCCGGATTTCTTGAGTGTGGCCGACGATCCAACGCAGAGCGTGCTCGACGGCGTGCCGCTCAGCGGATTCTACGAATATGACGATGAAGGCATGCCGGCGCAACGCGTGGAAGTGATTCAGAACGGCATTCTGAAGAACTTCCTGATGTCGCGCATGCCCATCAAAGGCTTTGCCAATTCCAACGGCCACGGGCGCGCGCAAGCCGGTTTGATGCCGACCGGACGCCAGGGAAACCTGATCGTGTCGTCTTCAAAGACGGTGAAAGATTCCGATTTGCGGCAGCTGCTCAAAGACGAGATCAAGAAGGAGAGCAAGCCCTACGGACTGTACTTTGAGGACATTCAGGGCGGCTTCACGCTCACCCAAAGAACCTTGCCACAAGCGTTCGAAGTGCTGCCTATTCTGGTTTGGCGGGTGTATGCGGACGATCGGCCCGACGAGTTGGTGCGCGGCGTGAATATTGTGGGCACTCCGCTGGCGGCCATGGAGCGCATTCTCGCCACCGGGAATCACCCCGAGGTCTTCAACGGCATATGCGGCGCTGAGTCCGGCAATGTGGCGGTTTCGGCGGTGGCTCCGGCGATGCTGTTTTCTGAAATTGAAGTGCAAAAGCAGGCACACTCGCTCAACCGGCCTCCGATCCTGCCGCCTCCGGGTTTTGAGAAATCCGACGCGGCGCAGCCGTCGAATGCGGGAGGCCGTCCATGATTCGCCGCGGCCTGCGTTTGGCGGTTCTGGTGCTGCTCTCAGTGACGATATTTGCTTTGCCGCTTTTGGCGCAGCAAAAAGAAATGTCGCCGTCCGACGCGGATCCGGTGCTGCAAGCGATGGAAACGGAACTGGAGCGATCCAAGACCGCTCTGAAACTGGACCAGGTGGCCGCCGCCTACTACATCGAGTATCGCATCTACGACGTGGACAGCTACGAAGGCGAGGCGGCGTTTGGCGCAATTCGAAACACGGACCGCACGCGACTGCGCTTCTTGCGAGTAGTGGTTCGGATCGGAGATTACAAGCAGGACAGCTACTACGGCCAGGGATCAGGCTCATACGGAATTGTCCCGCTCGAGGATGATCCGATTGCGATTCGCCATCAAATTTGGGACGCGACCGACCGGGCTTACAAGGCTGCGGCCGAGGCGCTGACTGCCAAGCAGGCTCTGCTCAAGCAACTTGCGCCGCCGGACGAGCCGGTCGATGACTTTGCCCATGCCGAGCCGGTGCAGTCGATCGGCCCGCTGGCGAAGCTGGACTTCGATCCGCAGCCGTGGCTGGCCATGCTGCAAAGTGCGTCGGCTGTGTACAAAGATGAACCGGAGCTGGAATCAGCGGGAGCAATGCTGCGGTTCCAGGCGATCAATCGGTATTTCGTGAATTCCGAAGGCACGGTGGTGCGCAGCGGCTACAACAATTTTGAGATGGACATCGGTCTGAGCGCCCAGGCCAGCGACGGCATGAAGCTGGAACGCTCGCACAGCTATATCGAATCCAAGATTAAGGACATGCCTTCGGCCGCGGACTTTCACGCGCAAGCTGTCCAGTTGGCGGGCACGCTCAAGGTGCTGCGCAATGCGCCGGTAGTGGATGAGGAATATCGCGGGCCCGTGCTTTTTTCGGCCGATGCCGCGTCCACCGTCTTCCTGGATTTTGTCGGCGAGAATATTCTGGGCCGCCGGCCGCGCTTGGGCCAAACGGCGCGGACGGTCGGCCAGTTCGCGTCCAGCTATAAGACCCGCGTCTTGCCGGATTTCCTTTCGGTCGTCGATGACCCAACTCTGGCCTCCTTCGCCGGCCAGCCGCTGCTTGGCAACTATCAAATTGACGATGAAGGCGTGCCAGCCGCGCCGGTTACGGTCGTGGACAAGGGAATTCTGGTCAACTACCTGATGGGCCGCGAACCGATTCGCGGCTTTCCGTCGTCGAACGGCCATGGGCGGGCCCGGGTTCCTTCGAATCCGGCGGGTCCGAGCGTGGGTAATTTAATTGTGACCGCATCGGAGTCGCTGCCGCCCGCGGAATTGAAGAAAAAGCTGCTGGAAATTTGCCAGCAACGCGACCTTCCCTATGGCTATTTCGTGGGGACGATGGGACCGCAGAACTCGCTGCGCCTGCTGCACAAGGTTTGGGTCAAAGATGGCCACGAGGAGTTGGTGCGCGGCGGGGTGCTGGAGGGCCTGGATGCGCGCGCTCTGCGCAGCGATCTGGTGGCGGCTGGAAATGACGTGAATGTTGAGAACCGTCCGCAGAATATTCCGCACAGCATTGCGAGCCCATCCCTGCTGTTCGATGAGCTGGATGTAAAGCGCGTCACCACGAATAAAGACAAGCTGCCGGAATACGCCGCGCCGGACCTGGCCTCGGCGAAGTAGGGCGTAATTTCGGAGGGATACGGGTGCCGCACCCCCCACGAAGGTTCGCATCAGGGCACCGGCTTCAGCCGTGCCGCCAAACTCAAATCATTAGTCGATAGTCACGATTCGGGCTGTCGCCCACGGTATGAGTACGACCGTCGAAAGGCAGAATCCTCGTTGCTGCGCTCCTCGGGTTGACAACGCGTAGATTATCGGTTGCGGCATGGCTGAAGCCATGCCCTGATACGAGGCTCGAATCGGATGGGGCGAACCCCGTCCCCCACAAACTACGCGCGGGCGGCGCGGACGGTTTCGTCGGTTCCGCGCGTGGTGGCGGGCGGGTGCGGAGTGGCGCCGGGCCAAGATGAAGAGGCGTGGTCGGTAACGCTCTCGGCGGAGGCGATGCGGACTTCGGTGACGTCCACGATGGCGTACCAATCGCGGCGGAGTTGTCCGACTTGCTTCGGGTTTACGTCGAGCAGCATCGTGACTTTGAAGGTCGGTCCCCCCGGGTTCGGTCCACCGGGGGCGGCTTCGGCGTGCACGTAGTTCAGGTCCAGGGCGCGGCGGGAGACGGCGGTCAGGATGCGCATCAGCGTGCCTTGGGTATTGCGGTAGTAGATGTGGAAAGCTTGCATTTTTTCTCTCCTAAGCTTGACTGCCCAAACTGGACGGGCGAGGGCGCCCGTCCCCACGTGCTCAATCCCACAAGTCTATTCGTCGTCGAAGACCATTTCCGATAATGCTGCTCCCGCCGGAACCATAGGAAAGACATTCGCTTCGCGCTGGCAATCGAAAACCAGCAACTCCGGCTTCTTGGAGTGCAGGAAGCTTTCGAGCAAACCTCCCGTTTCGTCCGACACCGGGAACTGCCGCATGGCTTCCTCGCCCAGGTTCCAGGCATGAATCTTGTAGGCCTTGGCGATCTCGACGAAATCCGGGTTGTCGCTCAAATCGGTTTCGGCATAGTTGCGCTGATAGAACAATTGCTGCCACTGGCGCACCATGCCCAGGAACTTGTTGTCCACGATCACCATTTTGATGGGCAGGCTTAGGCGCTGCACCGTGGCCAGTTCCTGAATGTTCATCTGGAAGCCGCCGTCGCCGGAAACGCACACGACCGTGGTTTCGGGCTTGGCCAGTTGCACGCCGATGGCGGCGGGCAGGGCGAAGCCCATCGATCCCAAGCCGCCGGAGGTGATGAAGCCGCGCGGCGAATTGGTGTGGTAACGCTGCGCCGCCCACATCTGGTGCTGGCCGACGTCGGCAAGCACGATGCTGTCTTTGGGCAGGCGGCTGAAAAGTTCGTCGAGAAAGCGAATGGTCGGCTGCGCCAGGCCGCGGGGATCGAGTTCGGCGCGGTCGGGGCCGCAGGCGATGGATCGCCAGGCGCTCCAGTTAGGCAAGGAGATTTTGCGGACGGCGTCGTGGAACGCGGGAATGGTTTGCGCCAGGTCGCCGACTACCGGCAAATCGCAAGGCCGCACGCGGTCGAGCTGCGACGGATCGATTTCAAAGTGCACGATGCGGGCGTCGGGGGCAAAGCGCGTGGGGTCGCCGGTGACGCGGTCGTCCAAGCGCGCGCCGAAGACCAGCAGGAGATCGGTTTCGTGCAGCGCCATGTTGGCGGCGCGGGTGCCGTGCATGCCCACCATGCCCAGGTAGTACGAAGAGTCAGGATCAACCGCTCCCAGGCCGTGAACGGTGGCGAAAGCGGGAACGTTTAGATAATCGAGCAAAGCGCGCAATTCGGTGATTGCGCCGGAGATTTTGGCTCCCGCGCCGACGAGCGCGACTGGCTTCTTGGCGGTTTCGAGCAACGCGAGCAGCTTTTCGGCGAACGCCGGCTTGCCTTGGGCGTCTTCCGCGGCCGGCGGAGCAAATCTTACCGGGCCGGAGAATTCGGCCTTCGCTTTCATCAGGTCGGTGGGAAT
>Ga0209415_10000086_pt1 | contig 131372 bp, 104 predicted proteins | sample PeaSoiSIISIP2007_FD_187696 | JGI IMG/M metagenome (GOLD analysis project Ga0209415, IMG submission 187696) | Peat soil microbial communities from Weissenstadt, Germany - SII-SIP-2007 (SPAdes) (version 2) | ecosystem: Environmental > Terrestrial > Soil > Wetlands > Peat | place: Germany... | reverse complement strand
TCGAAGATCATCAAGGTGATCGACGAGATCGCCTTCCAGACCAACATCCTGGCACTGAACGCGGCGGTTGAGGCGGCTCGCGCCGGCGAGGCCGGCATGGGTTTCGCAGTCGTGGCCGACGAGGTTCGCAACCTGGCGCAGCGCTGCGCCCAGGCCGCCAAGGATACCTCCGCGTTGATCGAGGAGTCGATTGCCAAGTCCAACGACGGCAAGACCAAGGTGGATCAGGTGGCGGCCGCGATCCGGGCGATAACCGGCGAAGTCGCGAGCGTAAAGACGCTGGTGGACGAAGTAAACCTGGGCAGCCAGGAGCAGGCGCGAGGCACCGATCAGATCGGCAAGGCCATCACCCTGATGGAACAGGTGACGCAGAAGACGGCGGCCAACGCCGAAGAAAGCGCGGCGGCGGCCGATGAGTTGACGGCGCAGTCGGAGAGTTTGAAGGAGGTCGTCGAGCGGCTGACGGCCATGGTGGGGGGCGGCGAGGCGGCCGCCAGCCACGCCCGGCAAACTCATCGCAGGAGGGAAGCATGAACGCAACCGTAGATGCAAGAATGCCTTGGGTCATCGTCCAGTTGGGCACGAGGCTGTTCGGGCTGAATTGCTCGGTGGTCAGGGAAATGGTCATCATGCCGGAGGTCTGTGAGGTGCCTGGCGTACCGGATTATATGCGGGGGGTCATCAACCTTCGAGGGCGCGTGACTTCGCTGGTGGATCTGCGCCGGCGCCTCGGCATGCGCTCCTCAACAGAGGACACCGAGTCGCTGTGCGAGCTGATGGAACAGCGGGCGCAGGATCACCGGCGTTGGCTCGACGAACTCGACGCTTCGGTGAACGAGAAACGCGCATTCACGTTGGCGAGAGATCCGCACCAGTGCGCCTTCGGCAAGTGGTACGACAACTTCAAGACGGACAACATCCTGATGTCCGGATTCCTGAAGAAGTTCGAGGTTCCCCATAAGAGAATCCACGCGCTGGCTGACGAGATCGGGGAACTGGCCGAGAAGGGATGCATGGGGCAAGCACTGGAGCAGCTCGAACAGGCCCGGACCGGTATTCTGTCCACCATGCTCCGGCTCTTTGCGGACTTCCAGCAATTGCTTCGCGATAGCCACCGCGAGATCGCCGTGGTGCTGAACGGCTCCGTCGGCGCCTATGCCGTCTCGGTTGACTCGGTCGCCTCGGTGGAGAAACTGTCCGAAGCGGACACGGAGGAATTGGCCGGGAAAGGACTGGAGATACGAGAGGGCCTGGTCACGTCCGTGGCGAAACGGGCCAAGGGACAGGGATTGGTCCTGGTTCTCGGAACGGAATCGATCCTGGACCCCGCCATGCACTCTGGAATTCCACAAACCTAGGCGGCATCGAAGGGCACATGAACAAACAAGATGAAATTCCGGAAGCCGGCGTGGGTTTACGGCAATGCGTGGACGATCTGGCCATGCAGTTGATCCTGGGGGGCAGCGGCGATGACCGCTTGCCGGAGCTGGCGGCGACCCTGGCCCAGATCGGCCGGCAGTCCGGCGAGGCAGGCTATGGCGAAGCCGCCCGGGTCGCTCGAGAACTCTCCGCCAGTCTCAGCGCGGACCTGGCCGGGCCTGTGGCGGCTCAGCTTCAGGAAGGGCTGGCCCGGCTCCAGCAGGCGCTCTCCGGGAGCGGGCTCGAACCCGAGCCGGCAACGGCGCGGCCGCCGGCCATCGCCTCGCTCGCCCAGGACCCGGAACTCGTCGCCGATTTCATCCTCGAATCGCGCGAGCATCTGACAACCATCGAGCAACGCATCCTCATGCTCGAACGGGAGCCTGGGAATCCGGATGCGATCAACTCGATCTTTCGGGGATTTCACACCATTAAGGGGCTGGCCGGATTTCTGGAGTTCCCCTCGATCCAGGCAGTGGCGCACGAAGTGGAGACGGCCCTCAACCTGGCTCGCGAAGGCAAGCTCGCCATCACTCCGTCGGCGATCGACGTCATTCTCGAAAGCGTGGACTATCTTACCCGCGCGATTGCGGCCGTCGAGTCCGGCGCCCGAAGCGAACGCGTGCCGGGCCAGGATCACGTGATCGAGAGAGTGCAAGCCCTGATGGCCGGGGAACCCGGCGTTCCCGCCCGTGCGTCCGCCGAGTACCCGGTCATGACGCCGCCGGCCCCTGCGGCCGAAGCCGTGGCGCGGCCGGAAAGCAAAGCCAGGCGTGTTGCGGCCGAATCGTCGTCGGTGCGGGTGGACACCTCGAAGCTCGATTACCTGGTGGACATGGTGGGTGAGATGGTGATTGCCCAGTCGTTGGTGCGCCATAACCAGGTGGTGGCCGCCGCCGGCGGCGATCCAAGGCTGCATCGCGACCTGGCGCAGTTGACCCGCATCACTGGCGAAGTGCAACGGACCGCCATGGCCATGCGAATGGTTCCGATCGGCCAGCTTTTCCAGCGCGCGGCGCGCCAGATTCGCGACCTGTCGCGCAAGGTCGGCAAGCAGGTGGAGCTCGTCACCCGGGGCGAGGACACCCAGCTCGACAAGACCATTGCCGAAGAACTCGCCGATCCGCTGATGCACATGGTGCGCAACTCGATCGACCACGGCATCGAAGCTCCGGAGGTCCGGGAGGCTGCCGGCAAAGCTGCGCAGGCCAACGTGACTCTCGCGGCGTATCACCGGGCCGGGCAGGTCGTGATTGAGATTGCCGACGACGGCCGCGGTCTGGACTGCTCGAAAATCCTGGCCAAAGCCCGCGAGAAAGGTCTGGCCGAAGACGGCGCCCACCTTTCGGAAGGCGACATCTTCCGGCTGATTCTCGAACCGGGCTTTTCGACCGCCAACCAGGTCACCGACATTTCGGGTCGCGGCGTAGGCATGGACGTGGTCCGCAGGCAGGTGGAGAAGCTTCGGGGCCGGATTGAGATCCGCTCGCAGGCTGGACAAGGCACCACATTTCTGCTGAAGTTGCCGCTGACCCTGGCGATTATCGACGGCCTGGTGGTGACCATCGGCCGCCACCGCTACATCGTGCCGCTGTTTGCGGTGAGGGAGATGTTCCGCCCCGCGGCAGAGTCGATGTTCACCGTCCAGAATCGCCAGGAGATGGCGCTGGTGCGCGGGCGACTGCTGCCGGTGTTGCGGCTGTACAAGCGGTTTGGCCTCACCCCCCGGACCGAAGACCCTTGCCAAGCTTTGCTGATTGTCGCCGAAGCCGAGGGACAGCCGTTCTGCCTGATGGTGGACGATCTCATCGGCAAACAGGAGGTCGTCATCAAGAGTCTTGGGGAGGGCTTGGGGAAAGTGCCCGGCGTCGCCGGAGGCGCGATTTTGGGCGAGGGCCACGTTGGACTGATTCTCGACATGGGCGGCTTGTGGGGAGTGCGTGCCCACGCTTGACGACACTTCCTGCCGCCCGCTGAAGGCCCGCGAGTTCGCCAAGATCCGCCAGCTCGCCTATGACACTTTCGGCCTCGACCTGCGGGCAGGCAAAGAGACTCTGGTGTCGACGCGTCTGGGCAAGCAGATCCGCGAATCCGGATGCCGGTCCTTCGACGAGTACTACCAGCACGTGGTCGAGGACTCGACCGGGGAGTCGCTCATCAACCTCATTGATGCGCTCACCACCAACCACACGTCGTTCTTTCGCGAGCCGGCGCACTTCGATTTTCTGCGCAAGACGTTTCTGCCGGAGTGGAAGGACCGCGGAACCATCGGCATCTGGAGCGCTGCTTGCTCGACCGGTGAGGAACCTTACTCGATCGCCATTGGTCTATTGGAGGAGCTCGGCCCGGCCGCGCCCGGAAAGATCCGTATCCTGGCGACCGACATCTCCACGCGGGTGCTCGCAAAGGCCGGACAAGGAATCTATCCCGCCGAGCGCTTCGAGGGCCTCCCCGGGCTCCAGCTTCGAAGGTTCTGGCTGCGCGGCGAGGGCGACTGGGCCGGCTGCTATCGCGCGAAGAAGCAATTGCGGGCGCTGGTCGAGTTCCGCCGTCTGAATCTGCTGGAGCCGGTTCCCCAAATCGGCCATTTCCCGCTCATCTTTTGCCGCAACGTCATGATCTACTTTGACAAGCCGACACAGCAGCGGGTGGTGGAGCGCCTGGCCGGGTGTCTGGAGCCGGGCGGCTATCTGCTGACCGGGCACGCCGAAAGCCTCACGGGAATCGAGCATGGTCTCAAGTATGTCCAGCCGGCGATTTACCGCAAAGCTCCCGCGGACGGCCCGGAGAAACGGAAATGGTGAATCTGTTGACGGTGGGAGTTGGAGATTGCAAGGTCAGCAACGGAGCTGAATCGGTCTTGGCGACCTACGCGTTAGGGTCCTGCATCGCGGTGGCGATCCACGATCCGGTGGCCACCGTGGGCGGTCTGCTGCACTTCATGCTGCCGGAATCCTCGCTGAACCCGGCCAAGGCCAGCCAAAACCCGTTCATGTTCGCCGACACCGGCATCCCGCTGCTGTTTCACGCCGCCTACGGATTAGGCGCCGAGAAGCGCCGTTTGGTGGTGCGGGCGGCCGGGGGAGCGCAGGTGATGGACGAGAACGGCGTGTTCAACATCGGAAAGCGCAACCACCTGGCGCTGCGCAAGATTCTCTGGAAGGCGGGCGTGATGATCCAGGGAGAAGAGATCGGCGGGACGACGTCCCGCACCGTTCGGTTGGAGGTCGCCACCGGCCGTTTCTTGCTACGCGGGCCCGGCATGGCGGACCGCGAAATGCCAACGCCGGTGAACGGCAAGGGAGGCACCTGATGGAACTCCATGTTCTGATCGTGGATGATTCTCCGGCGATGCGCAGCTTCATCCGCCGCGTTCTGGACCTATCCGGCCTGGAGGTGGGGCGTTGCCTGGAGGCCTCGAATGGCGAGGAGGCCCTGCGGCTGCTCGAAAACAACTGGGTGGATGCGGTACTCACCGACATCAACATGCCCCAAATGGACGGCGAAGAGTTCCTGCGGCGGCTGGCGGAACACCAGGTGTTGCGTTTGATCCCGGTCCTGGTGGTGTCCACGGACCGGACCGAGAGCCGCATCCAAAAGATGCTCACGCTGGGGGCGAAGGGATATGTCACCAAGCCCTTCGCGCCTGAAACCTTGCGGGATGAGCTGGAACACAGCTTGGGGGTGGTCCATGGAACCGAATGAAATCCAGGCGGCATTGGCGGCGGCGGTCGAGGAGGTGCTCGAAACCATGTATTTTTCGACCGTGCTCGCCAGTGCGGACGGGGCCGCCCCGTCCGAAGGCGGTGGCGCGCCGGCGATCACGGTGAAACTACGCTTCGAGGGCAGTCCGTCGGGCGGGTTTCGCGTGAGCGTCCCTCTGACGCTGGCCCGCGTGGTTAGCGCCGGTTTCCTGGGGCGGGAGGAGGCGGAAGTCTCCGACTCCCAAGCCGAGGAGGTGGTCGGCGAACTGGCCAACATGATCTGCGGCTCGGTGCTGAGCCGCCTGCAAAGCGACGCGACGTTCCAGATCACTCACCCGGAGTTGACTCCAACGGAACCGGGCGTCGGCTTCGAAGGCGCCGGTGCAAACCGCTGGTTCGACCTCGGGGACGGAATCCTTACCGTGTCTTTGGAGCTTGGGCAGACGGTATGACCAAGACCAGGATCCTGATCATCGATGATTCGGCAATCGTGCGCAAACTCTTGTCCGAGGCCTTATCCGAGGAGAAGGACATCGAAGTCGTGGGAACGGCGCCGGACCCGTTCGTGGCCCGGGACAAGATCTTGGCGCTGAAGCCGGACGTGCTAACGCTCGATATCGAGATGCCGCGGATGGACGGGCTGACCTTTCTCAAGAAGTTGATGCATTACCAGCCGATGCCGGTCGTCGTGATCAGCTCGCTCGGCCAGGCCGGCTGCCAGGCGGCTCTCGAAGCCTTGCGTCTGGGCGCAGTCGAGGTGCTGGCCAAACCCGGAGGCCCGTACTCGGTAGGCGAACTACGGATGGATCTCGCAGCCAAGATTCGAGCGGCTGCGGCCGCCCGTCTCCGGCGCTCGTCGGCGGAGCCTTCCGCCAAGCCGGAGCCGCTTCCGCCGGTGCCCGCGTTCGATACCTCCACCATAATCGCCATTGGCGCCTCCACCGGGGGCACGGAGGCCATCCAGGAGGTCCTCACGCGGCTGCCCGCGAACAGTCCTGGCATTGTGATCACCCAGCACATCCCGCCCGTCTTCTCCCTAGCCTTCGCCAACCGGCTGAACGAAATCTGCCCGATGGAGGTCAAAGAGGCGCGGGACGGCGATGCGCTGGCCCGCGGCCGGGCTCTGGTCGCTCCGGGCAATTTTCACATGCTCCTGCGGAAATCGCCCGGCGGAGGATTTCGCGTCACCGTACAGGACGGCCCGCGAGTCTGCTACCAAAGGCCCTCGGTGGACGTGATGTTCAGTTCCGTGGCCGAGGCAGCGGGTTCGCACGCCGTCGGCATCCTTCTCACCGGAATGGGGTCCGACGGCGCCCGCGGGCTGTTGAAGATGAAGCAGACCGGCGCCCGAACGATAGCGCAGGACGAAACCAGCTGCGTCGTGTTCGGGATGCCGAAAGAGGCCATCCGCATGGGTGCAGCCGATCAGGTCGCATCACTGAACAGGGTTCCCGCCGCGATCCTGGGACAACTGGGGCGGATCACGGGGTAGGGAGCTGATTTGCTATCCCCGACTCTGTTCTGATTCGCGGTCGCGGGAACGCTTCTTGCGATCGCGCTTCCGCGCCAGGGCCGCCTTAACGCGCTTCTTCTGGCCCGGCTTCAAATAAAAGGCGTGACGCTTGATCTCTTTAATGATGTCCTCTTGAAGGACCTTCCGCTTAAAGCGCTTCAGCGCGCTTTCCAGGCTTTCGCCATCACTCACATGTACTTCAGCCAACGGGACTCACCTCGGTTCAATATTGTGGATCGATATTTCAGAGTAGCAGCTTTGCGTTCCATGTTTCTGAGGGAGGCGCGGCGAATGCAAGACGCGGAACCGGAGCGTTCATTTGGGTAGTGTCTGAAATCTGCGGATTTCAGACACTACCTTCTTTTGCGCGCACCGAAGCGTTGAGCCAAACTGGATACGCTAGTGTAGTGCGTCTCACAGAGTGACTAGTAGGCGGGGCGGACGCCCTGGGGTCCGCCCCACCTTGCGCTAAAACGGCTCATTTCTGACGCACTACGCTAGGTAAGAAGCAGGTTGATGGAGGCTGGGAGCAGCGGGATGACGTCGATGAACCTTGAACCGGGTGGGGGCCACGCGTCTCGGGCTGACACCGCATCGGTCCTGGCAATTGCGGCCGCGGTCGCGCTGGTTCACCTGTTCACGAACCATCGCTATGGTTTTCATCGCGACGAGCTCCAGGTTCTGAGCGATGCTCTGCACCTCGACTGGGGATTTGTCCCCTATCCGCCGTTGACCCCTTTCCTGGAGCGTATTGGCCTTGAGGTCTTTGGGGTTTCCCTGGTGGGACTGCGGCTCTTCTCGGTGGTCGCACAGGCGCTCGCCATTTTGGTTACGGGGCTCATGGCCCGGGAGCTTGGCGGCGGACGGCTAGCCCAGGTCGCGGCCGCTCTTGCGGTCGCGCTCTCGCCGCTGCCCCTGTTTAACGGGACGGAGTTCCAATACACGAGCTTCGATTATTTGTGGTGGGTGCTGACTGCCTACTTCGTGATTCGCCTGCTGAAGGCCGAGAACCCACGGTGGTGGCTGGCGATCGGAGGGACGCTGGGCCTGGGCCTCCTCACCAAGTACACGATGGCGTTTCTCGCCGCTGGGATTTTCGGAGGTCTTGTGTTTACACGGGCGCGCCGCTTCCTCGGAGGCCCGTGGCTGTGGGTTGGAATGGCGATGGCACTCGTGATCTTCTTGCCGAATCTTGTTTGGCAGGTGCGCCATGGATTCATTTCGCTACAGTTCCTTCAACACATTCATGCCCGCGACGTGGGCCAGGGGCGGACGAATGCATTTCTGCGCGATCAGTTTATGATCTCGACCAATCTGTTCGCGGCGCCCCTGTGGATCGCCGGCCTGCTGTGCTTCTGGCGCGACCGGCGCTATCGCCTGCTGGCATGGATGTACTTGATCCCGCTGGCGCTGTTTCTGGCCGGGAAAGGACGAGGCTATTACCTGGCAGCGGCGTATCCGATGCTGATGGCGATGGGCGCTGCCGCAGGCGAGCGGTGGGTCGCATCGCTCCCGAGGCTGCGGCGCCGAGTGGTGGAAGCGGCGTTCTTCACGGGCCTCGCGGTGTGCGGGCTGTACATCGCCGCATTGATCCTGCCGCTCGCCTCCAGCGGTCCGCTCAGGGATTTCGCGTTCAAGAATAACGGCGAACTGCGGGAGGAGATCGGATGGAACGATCTGGTCAAGACCGTCGCCGGCATTCGAGATTCATTGCCTCCCGAGCAGCAAAAGGATTTCGGCGTGCTAGTGGGGAATTATGGCGAGCAAGGCGCAATCGAGATCCTGGGGCCCACTTACCACCTGCCCGCGCCCATCAGCGGAACCAACTCGGCGTGGCTGCACGGGTATCCCGTGCCGCCCCCGTCGACGCTGATCGTGCTTGGCTCATCGCGCCAATACGTGGAGAGAGTATTTGCGGGGTGCCGAGTGGCCGGGCACATCACCAATCCTGAGGGTGTCCAGAACGAGGAGAGCCGGGACCATGCTGAGATCTTTGTGTGCGGCGGCCCGCGCATGTCGTGGCCTGACTTCTGGAAGGCTTACCGGCGCTTTGGTTGATGCGTGCGCGCTTCGAAGGGAACTCGCGCAAAACGGAGTGCGGCGCGAACCAGTTCCTGAACTCCTTGGCGGTGCGCGCCGCACCCTTTGCGCTTCTGAGGAACTCGCCCGCAAAACGGAGCGCGGCGGCAGTGTTACTTGGATTGCAATGAGGGGGTGCGCCGCACCCTTTGCGGGCTAGCTGCGAGCCTTTTTCAGCGCTGCGTCACAGCAGACGCGCCAACAGATCCGGGATCTCGAACACGGCGCGGTTTTCTACACGCTCCACCTGGACGCGGTAACTGTCCAGCGAGCCGATCATCTTCTCCACGGCTTCACGAATTCCGCGGAAATTCTTCAGCACCATTCCCACGCCGCGCTCCAGCACCCATTCCGCGTTGTATCGCTCCTGGGGAAGGGTCCAAGCGTTGCGCTCCACGATCACCGGCAGCCGCATCGCGACCGCCTCGCTGATACTGCCCGGCCCCGGCTTGCCGATGAAGAAATCGGAGAGATGCATATAGTAAGGAATCTCGCTGGTAAAGCCTTCCGCGAAATGGGGGGCGGAGGTACGCATCGCGCGTAAGTTTGCCGCGAGTTTTTCGTTCTTACCGCAAATGAGGATGAGTTGGGTGTTATCCAAGTTACGGGCGATGTCCGACATCACTTTCGACCCTTGCCCGCCGAACAGCACCAGACCGGTGGGGCGATCCGGATCGAGGCCAAGGCGCGAGCGCTCAGCCGCGCGGTCTACTTTCACTGGTTGGTAGAAGTTCGGGCGCAGGATCATTCCCGACGCCCGGAAAATCATCGAGTCCGGATGTCCCATGGACCGGGCCTGCTCCACGGCCTTATCGGTGCCGCAGATAAAGTACTGCTCCTGTTGTTGCCCGATGCGTTGCTCGATCCAGAAATGAGGAGGGTAGTCGGCCAGATCGGTTAAAATGGTTACGAAGGGCGCGCCGGGAAGCGCCGACCGCAAGCTCTCGCAAAGGGCGCGATCGAAATTGGGCACCAGCGAGACCACCAAATCCGGTTGCGTGGCCGTGGACTGGCGCTGTTGCCAATACTGCTCCAGGAGTTTGACCGTAGGCCGGTGATACAGGCGCAGTACGCCATGCATGAATTTGAGGGCCTGAGACGAACCAAGCGTCCAACCCTTCGCAAGCATAAGATTGTAGATGTCCTGCAAAGGGACCCCGGTAGCCTTGCGAAAGACGTCCTGGGACTGGAGTACATCCTGAAGATTGACCAGCCGGACTTCCCACGGGCGCACTTGCGCGTGGACGACCGATTGGAGAGCCAGAGCCGCCGAACGGTGGCCCCCGCCGGCGTCGAAGTAGATGAAATCAATCTTTGTCACTATTGTTTTATAGCAGTGTCACACCAGTGTCACGCCAGGGCCGTAAAAGGATAACATGGCAGCCTCAGTTCTCCACTGGCTTGAGACCGGCGACCATCGCGTGATGCGGCGGGTGAACCGCTGGCGTCCTCCGCAATGGATGCGCCTGTGGATGGTAGCGGCTACGCGCGGCGGTGACGGCTGGCTGTGGTACGCGATGGGCGCAGTGGTAATGCTGGCCGGCGGATCGGAACGATTTGAGGCGATCGGCGCCGCCGTACTCGCCGTGAGCGTGGGTATCGGGCTGTTCCTGGGGCTGAAACGCACGTTCGGGCGAAAGCGTCCGTGCGCGCTCGAGCCGCATTGCTGGGCCACGCTCCTGCCCCCCGATCAATTCTCGTTTCCTTCGGGCCACACTATCACGGCGTTCGCGGTGGCGATTTCGCTAGGGGTCTTTTATCCCGCGATGGTGCTGGGCCTGCTGTTTTCGGCGGCGAGCGTCGCGGTATCGCGCGTCCTATTGGGCATGCATTTCCTGAGCGACGTGCTGGCTGGTGCGTTGATTGGAACCGCTCTTGGGTACAGTTGCGCCGCAGCGGCGCATTGGCTCGGGCATTCCGCTCTCTTCTAAGCCGTCCCGGCGATAACATTATTTGAGTTACCGCTCCTTCACAGTCACGGCTCTGTTAGCAGCCGTAGGCCCCGCCATATCGATTCCGGCCCGCGCGCGTCACGGTCACGGAAAGAACCGCCTATTCAGCGGCTCAAGCGACCGCAGTGGTGTTACCGAGCCGCGACCGTCAGGGAGTGGTCATTTAAGAAAAGCATCTTTTCAGAACGTCCACTCCCTTGCAGGGAGGGCTTCACACGCTCTCGTGCGCAAGGGTTCACCGGGACAGCTTACTAGATCCACTCGTTCTAATTCACGTGCAGCGCGGTGATCGCCTGGCTCAGCACTTCGGCGAAATTCGCTCCGCTCTCCGACCACAACTGCCGGCGTTCGAGCCCGAGCCCTCGTTCAAGTTCGCCCACCAAGTGCAGCAGACTGCGCAAGTTGGACTGTCCCATGCGAAGGCCGCCCTGGATGCCGGGCATGGGCAGGAATCGCGCGTCGTTCCCGAATTCGATTCGCAGGTGGTCCGGAGGATCATGTTCGAACTCCGGACCGAAGCAGGCCAAGGTTACCGCCGCTGGTTTCAGCTTCCAACCGTCGTCGTCGAATTGCCACAGATCCCACACGGTATCCACTTCACAAGTGCAGTCGTGGTGCGCGAACTCGCGCGCGGCGTTCAGGATCACGCCCGGCTCGACTCCGAGCGGAAATTCACGCTCAAACAGCGGCGGCTCCGTGTGTTCGATCGCGTAGATTCGAAGTACGGGACCGCGCTTGGCCAACTTCGAGTGCGGAAAGAGCTCCAGCATCCTTCTAAACCGCCCCAGCATATCGGACGCGCTGAATCCGCGGATCCAGCAGGAAAGATAGAGACGATCGGGCACTTATCCGAATTGTACCCCGCAGAAAAAGGGGACAGCCTTCTCAGTCCCAAGCCGGGCTCCAAAGGGCGTTCAACAACGAACTCGCCGCCGGCGCACTGACAGAGCGGGCTGTCTCTCTTTTTCAGCCCCTCCCCTTTCCCCTTGTCCCGCTGCCCCGTTCCTCCGATTCGAGAAGCCGTGCTTGAGACCACGCTACCCTGAAAGGGATGCTCACCGACCTGGTGCAGATCCGGCGTCTCGGCGAAAAGAATCGCGAGGAGAATTTCCGTTTCCGCAGATATCTGAAGTCGCATGCTTTCGTCGAGCGGCAGTTTCGGCGCGCAGCCGAAGACGTGCAGGCCCAGATCGATTGCCGCCAGTGCGCCGAGTGTTGCCGCGTCGGCATAGTCCCGCTCGCGAAACGCGACGTCGAGCACATCGCGCGCTTCCTGGGAATCGCGGAAAAGGCGTTTCTCGAGCAGTACACCGCGCTCGACGACGAAGAAGGCGTGGTCCTGCGCCGGACTCCCGAAGGCTGCGTGTTTCTTTCAGGGAACGACTGCACCATCTACGAATCGCGGCCCGGCAACTGCGAGCGTTTCCCGCACCTGCTGCGCGGCGCCGGATCCCTGGTCAGCCGCATGTGGCAGTTCGTCGACCGCGCCGCCTACTGCCCGATCGTCTACAACTGGATGGAGGCCGTGAAGGCTCTGACCAAGTTCCGGAAATAGCCGGTCCATCAGCGTGGGCGGCTCGCTTCTGAGGACTCGCCCGCACAACGGAGCCTCGCTCGGGGGAGAGGCTTAGAGTTCCTGCTGGTTTGGAGGGCCTCGCTGGCCCTGTGCGGGCTTCAAAGTAACAGCCCGCAAGACCCGCTTGCGGGTGAACTCCGTGCGGCGGCATTGTTACTTGGCTGAATTGAGCGTGGCGCCGCCCCCTTAGCGGGCTCGCCAGCGCCGCGCGAGCGCCGGAATGATGGCGCCTCCGAGATTCGCCAGATTCGCGTCGGGGAACGGGGGACGTTCCGCCCGGGGATCGATCGCGCGGACCAGCAAACCGGCGAATCGGGCCATGGCCCGCAATTTCTCCGAAAGGGTATGATGCGGCGGGCGACCGTTCGCGCGGACCACCAGCACCGTGACGTCGTCATCGGTCAGGTTCCCCGGGTAGCGATCCGCGATTTCCCGCAGCAAGGCTTCCGTGAGCCTCTGCGGCTCGACGTCGCCGAGCAACCGAGCGATCCGCAAGACGCCGTCCTCGCCGAGCATCTCTCCGTCGGCATCCGAGGATTCCATCAACGCGTCGGTGTAGCTCACCACGCAATCCCCGGGGTCCAGCTCGACATCAAAATTTTCGTATGCCGAAATGTCCATGAGCCCCAGCGGTATGTTGGCGGGGGTGGGTTTGCTCGCCGGTCCGCTGTGGCCGATGTAGTCCCATTGCCCCTTTGAAGCCCGATACATGAGAGGCCGCGGATGGCCGGCGTTGCAGACCGTCATGCGCCGGGTGGGCGCAAAGAACGTTGTAATGACCGCGGTGGCGAAGACCCCGGCCTTCGACATGGCCGTGAACTGCTGATTGAGCAGCCGGACAAATTCGTTCTGATCCAGGCGATTGACAAATCGGCGCATGAGCGTCCGTAAGTCGGCCGCGGTCGCGGCAACCGAGTTTCCATGGCCCGCCACATCGGCCAGCAACAGACGGGTGATCCGGCCCGTGGCGCAGCTCGACGCATAATACACATCCCCGCCGCTCCGGGCTTGCCCGTAAGGCTTGCTATAGACCCATGCGTCCAGCCCGCCGAATTCCACGCCGCGTTCGGTAAGCTGGCTTCCGCCCCAGACTTCCATGCACTGCATGTGCTGCACCGACGGGTCGCTCACGAAGGCATTATACAGGGAAGTTCACTTTCGCCCGCATGAGATCGCTCATTTGCGGAAGGAGCGCACAGCGCGGGACGCGCTCGCTGGTGAGTGACAACAATCGCGGCCCGCTGCGTTGTGCGCGATGGTTACCGAGGAGCGCACAGCGCGGGACGCGCTCGCTGGTGAGTGACAACAATCGCGGCCCGCTGCGTTGTGCGCGATGGTTACTGAAGGAAACCGAATGCGAAGCCAGGCGCGCGACGCCGCCAACCAGCGGCCTATTTGACCTCGACCAGCTCGATCTGCTCCAGGCTCGGGCCTTCGATCATGAAAGCCCGCGTATCGCCGAGCTTATACGGTTTCCGCAGGATCTTGACCTTCTCGCCCTGAAGTTTCTTGAACCACGCGTCCAGATCGGCGACGCTGAGCGCGAAATGATCCGCCAGATGGCCCTTGGTCGAGACCAGCGGCTTGTCGCCAGGATTCATATACCAGGGCAAACCGACGTCGTCGAATCCGGAGCCCGAAACGGGCACGCGATACATACCGCCCTTTTCGAGGGCCGGCCAGCTTTTTTCGCGTCCTTCCGCCGAGACCTTGCAATTTTCTTCGGTGTACTGAGGGCCCCGTCCGCGCCCCGCGGCGGGCGCGTTGAGGTGCTTCTGATACCAGAGCGTCGCGCAGAACGGATCGTCCTGATACATGTGGACGTGATTGAAGCGCTCGGCCGGCATGTTGCCCTGGACCTCGATCATGGCGCCGTCGGGTCCGCCGATGTAGGCGAAGCCGGCTTCACCCTGCGGTTTGATTCCCTTCTCCTTGGCCTCCGCAAGCTGCGACTTGGTGCGGCCCAGTGAACCGCCGGGTCCGCCGGCCCCCGGCCAGCTATCGCTATTGACGTCCACGAAGCCGTCGCCGTCGCCGGTCCACAGGGGCAGCAGATTGATGCCGGTCTCGTGATAGCGTTTGACCGCCGCCCGCTCGTCGGTGACGTGCCAGCCGAAATGCCAGATGGCGGTTTGCGGTTGGAGCGCCGGGGCTGAATTCACCTTGTTGAAGAGCACCCATAGCTTGCCGGTCTGGAGCGCCGGCATGCCGCCCCACGTCGATTTCGACGTGCTGGGGAACGCCTTTACGTAAAAGTCGATGGCCGCGCTGGGATTGGTCGAGTTCAAATGAAGGTGATGGAACCCCGGCGGAGGGAGTGGAGGGGAGGCCTGGGGCAATGCCCAGGGAGCGAATGCGATTCCGAGAAGTATAAGAACATGCGTTTTCATTTTCATGATGTGATTCCGATGGCGTTGGATTCCTTGCCATCCGAGATTATACACGCAACTGTCGTGCGTCAGCGGCCGCGAAAAATGGAGCAGCCCGCGGATCTCTGCGATTAGCAAAATCCCGACTTCTGAGTAACAGCCCGCAAAACGGAGCGCGACGGCAGCGTTACTTGGCTTGTAATGAGGGTACCGTCGCACCCTTTGCGGGCTATTTACCGATTTACAATCCCTTGGGGCAGGGCGCTGAAAAAGCGGAATTAGCAGCCCCTCGGTTCTTCAGCTTCCCAACGGGTACTTCAAAGTCTCGAGCAGCCACTCGCCGTTGGCGCGGACCGCTGCCATCAATCGATCGCACAGTTCCTCGCGTTGGTCAAACAATCGATAGCCCGCCCGGGGACGCAGATAGCCGCGAGCCTTCGGTTCGCGCTCGAACAACTTCTCTTGGCCGATCTCCGCCGCTTCCCTCTCATACCGGCGCCGATTGTCGAGCAGGGCTTTCGCAATGAAAGGCATTACGGTCGAATAGTCGGCCTGCATGCTCTCGGTAGCCTGCTGATAAGTGTCCCGGTCCACTTTGCCCCAGGTCACGGCCTCGCCCGGCGGGCAGGACGATAACGACCCGTCGGTCACCGGCGCCGTCACGATCTGAACATCGAAATTGTAACCGCGGACGTTCGGAATCCCCAGCACCTGCCCCAGAGCCGGTTCCGGTTGCAGATTGTAGTTCTTCGCCACGCCGCCGCCCAGGATCAGCGTCGCGAGCGCCTTCGCCGGAGTGTCGAACAACCCCCAGCGATGATAGGCGCAGGCTTCGAAGACCTCGGCATGCAGATCGAGATCGAACTTGTAGGAATCGATCAAGTGCGCCTGTCGCATGGCCCACAGCTTCATCGAGTTCAGAAACACGCTGCCGTCGGCAGGCGCGCCGACGAAAATCGGGATCGCCAGACGATGACAAGTGGAGAGGAGACCCGCCGCCACGCCGGCCGCGCGTTCCTGTTCGGCATAGTACGCGCCCATGCGGTGGCGCAATTCCGTGCCGGTCATGGATCGCTGAAATTCGGCGCGCGCCAGCATCGCGGTCAGGAACCTGTCCTGATCGAGCAGCACGTTTTCTTCGAACGCCATGTCGGTGACGCGGATGGTGTGCTCGTCGCGCAGCGCCCCGTCGTCTCCCCAAATAGGCACCTCGAACACGGGACCGTCACGATGCTCGTTCAGACTGCGATGCCCATCGTGGTAGCAGACGGCGTCGGTGGTGCTGAGATACGCCACCCAACCGGTCTCCAGCAGCGGGATCAGCCAGGCCTGATGCTGGCCCGATACGGTCACGGGTCCCGAGACGGCCATGGTCAAGGGACAGCCCAGGCCGATCGCGCGATCGAGAATCGTGTAAATGCGGCGTAGGAATGCCCCGCCGAAGGCCGGAAAACAGTGGGTGATCAGTTGGTCGAGCGTTTCACACTCATCGACACGCCGGACCTCGACACGATGCCGGGAGCGTGGATCGTTCATAAGCTTTGATCTTACTCGAACTGCTTGCGGAAGCCTTCGAACATTTGTTTCAATTGCTCTACTTCACGCTCGAGCGTGGTGATGCGTTCTTCGAAGGCCGTCCGGTCCGCCGCAGGCATCGTCGCTGGCAGCCCAGGGAAGGCCCCGTCCGCAAGGATCGACGCAGTTGCGGGGGGCTCCGCCGCCACCTCCGGCTCACCGCCGAACAAGTGTCCCCAGCGGCCGCGGGGCAGGCGCTTCACCAGCGGTTCGGGATCGCGCGAGGCCAACGACTGGAGGCATCGCTCCACTTCATCCAGATCCGCGAAGTCGTGCATGCGCTCCGTGCGTCCGCGCAGTTCGCCCAGGGTTTGCGGACCGCGCAGCATCAACACGCACAACAACGCCAGCTCGCGACGGCCCAGATTCAGCGTTTCCCCCAAACTGTGCCCGTATTTTTCCACGCGATGGCCCGCGCCGCTGATCTTCAAGGCCATGTGCCGGTTCCGCAGCAGAGCGAGCGCCTGAAGAACGTCGTCGTCGGTGTAGTGAACGATGGGCTCGCGGCTCGACTTCTGATTGCATGCGTTGACCAGGGCGTTGACGGTCAGCGGGTAATACTCAGGCGTCGTAATGTCCTTTTCAAGCAGCGCGCCGAGCACGCGCACTTCCACCGGATGAAGAATATCCACTCAGGCCAACATAACACGCGAGGCTGGCGGTTCCTCGGAAGCGCAAAGGGTGCGGCGCGCACCGCCAAAGGATCAGGAACTGTTTCGCGCCGCACTCCGTTTTGCGCGAGACTCCTTCACGAAGTAAACCGGGATCGGCCGCCCGGTCCACTCGGCCGCCATACCGATGGAAGGGACCTGTCCCCGCCGCCTCAGCCGACCGTGGCGATGCAATCGATCTCAACCCGCACATCGCGCGGCAACCGTGCCGCTTCCACCGTGGAGCGGGCCGGTGGGTTCTCGGTGAAGTAGCGGCCGTACACCTCGTTCATCTTGGCGAATTCGCCCATGTCCTTGAGGAATACGGTGGTCTTCACCACTTGCGCGAGCGACGACCCGGCCTTCTCGAGCACACTCTTCAGGTTATCGAGCGCGCGCGCGGTTTGCGCGGAAACGTCGCCGTCCATCACTTGATTGGTGGACGGGTCGATCGCGATCTGGCCGCTCAGGAAAGCGAATCCATTCGCAATGACGGCCTGCGAATACGGTCCGATGGCCTTGGGCGCGTGTTCGGTGGTCACAATCTGTTTCATGATTCTCCTCGTTTCTCCTTAGTAAACATCGCGCACAACGCAGCGGGCCGCGATTGTTTTCACTCACCAGCGAGCGCGTCCCGCGCTGTGCGCTCCTAAAGTAACAGCCCGCAAAGCGGAGTGCGGCGGCATTGTTGCTTGGCTGAAATGAGGGGGGTGCGCCGCACCCTTTGCGGGCTAGGGATTCTCCCGGGGGAATTGAAGCGTGCCGATGAGATCGGCGACGCGGGAAACTTTTTCTTGTACCAGGAACCGGCCGAGTTCGCGCGCGATGCGGAGCGGCGCCTGCGGATCCCAGAAGTTCACGGTGCCCACTTCGACCGCCGACGCGCCGGCAATCAGGAACTCGGCGGCATCCGTGCCGCTGGCGATGCCCCCCAGGCCGATGACGGGGATCTTCACCGACTGCGCCGCTTCGTAGACCATCCGCAGGGCCAGCGGTTTGATTGCCGGGCCGGAAAGACCTCCGAAGCCCGCGCCCAGCCTGGGGCGCCTGGTGTGGGGATCGATCGCCAGTGCGATCACGGTGTTAATCAACGAAATGGCGTCGGCTCCGGCACCGGCCGCGGCTCGCGCCAGCGGTTCGATGCGGGCGACGTTGGGCGACAGTTTCACGATCAGCGGGCGCTTGGCGATCGCGCGCGCGGCGGCGACCACTTCGCCCAACAGCGCCGGATCGTTTGAAAAATAGATCCCGCCGTGCTTGGTGTTGGGGCAGGATACATTCAATTCGTAGCCCGCGACGCCGTCCGCGTCTTCGAGAATGCGAAGGACCTCGATGTAGTCTTCGACGCAATAGCCGAATACGTTGGCGAAGATCGCGGTTCCGGAGCCGCGAAGGTCCGGAAGCTTTTCCAGAACGAAAGCGCGTACTCCGATGTTCTGCAGCCCGACCGAGTTCATCATTCCGCCCTCGGTCTCAAACAGTCGCGGAGCGCGGTTTCCCTCCATTGGCTCGCGCGACAATCCCTTGACCACGATTCCGCCCAGCGCCGGCAGATCCACCACATCCCGAAGCTCGACTCCGTAACCGTAGGTGCCCGACGCCGCGAGAATTGGATTCTTAAGGGGAATGCCGCACAGCGATGTGGCTAGCCCGTTTTTCGACATGGCAAAGACCAGTTTCACACGGCAAGTAACATTGGGGCGACGGCATCGATGCCATAGAACCAAGGGCCCTTAGAATTCTAAACGCGAAACGATGGCAGTACTAAGGTCTTCCTCTGATCGTCCGGCGCCCAAAAAAGTCGCACCATGGGAGCGTGGACGCCCACCGGCCGCCAAAGTTCCGCTCGCTTTCGTCAAAGTTCTCGATCTTCACGGGTGTATTGGTATTGTGGGTGGTCGCGGTCATCCTGTGGTGGGATATCCGCCAGCACACCTTCGACCTGACGAAGGGGTTGATGCTGTGTGTCATCGTGCTGGCGGTGGCGGGCGCGATTTCGCGATTCACCATGCGATTGCTGGCGCGTCCGCTGGGCCTTCTGCAACAGGGCATTACTTCGGTGCGGCAGGGGAAATTCGAGCCGATCCAGGTGAGCCCAACCCACGACGAAATCGAAGACCTGGGCGAAAGCTTCAACCGCATGATCGAGACGCTGGCGGCTTCCCGGGCGGAAATTCGCGAGCACCAGGAACTACTCGAGCTGCGCATCCGCCAGCGTACCGAGGAGTTGGAAAAAGCCGTCCACAGCGCCTTGGCAGCGAGCCAGGCGAAGAGCGAATTTCTGGCGAACATGTCGCATGAGCTGCGCACGCCGATGAACGGTCTGCTGGGCATGCTGGACGTGGTTCTCGACAGCGGACTCAGCACGGACCAGCGGGAGCAGCTCGAAACGGCGCAGCGCTGCTCCTATTCCTTGCTGGCCTTGCTGAACGACATCCTCGACCTTTCGAAGATCGAGGCCGGAAAGATGCTGCTTGAAAAGATTCCCTACAACGTTCGGAGCGTGCTCGACGACTGCATCAAATCACAATCCGCAAGAGCCGCGCAGAAGCGCATCGCATTGCACTTTGAATTGGACCCCAGCGCCCCGGGGGAAGTTCTGGGCGACCCGCTCCGGGTGCGGCAGATTGTGACGAATCTATTGTCAAACGCCATCAAGTTCACCGACAACGGCTGGGTGTGCGTGCGCCTGTCGTCCACCCCTCAAACGGACGGGATCGTGAGTGTGTCGATCGAAGTCAGCGATACCGGGCCGGGAATCGCCGCCGACAAGCTGTCTACCATCTTCGAAAAGTTTACCCAGGCGGATGGTAGCATCACCCGCAAGTATGGGGGTACCGGACTGGGCCTCGCGATCACGCGGCGTCTGGCCGAGATGCAGGGAGGGGACGTCAAGGTGGAAAGTCAGGTGGGCAAGGGCAGCACTTTTACGGTGACTTTGCCATGCGAGCCGGCCGCCTCGAAATCCGCCCGCGCTCCGGCGCCTCGCCAAGCGCACATGGAGCGGGATGCGCGCCGCTCCGGCGCACGCTTGCTTCTCGTAGAAGATAATTTGGTGAACCAGAAGGTCGTGATGGCCGTCCTGCGCAAGAAGGGCTATCAAATCGATGTCGCAAACGACGGCCGCGAAGCGCTTGCGAAACTGGAGGCCGCGGGAGGGACGTACCGCCTGGTGTTGATGGACGTCCAGATGCCGGTGCTCGACGGTCTCGAAACCACGCGCACCATCCGCCGAAACCCGGAGTGGCAGCGTCTGCCCATTATCGCCATGACGGCCCACGCCATGAATGGCGACCGGGAACGCTGCCTTCAGGCCGGAATGAACGACTATATTTCGAAGCCGGTACAACCCGCGCACCTGATCTCGACCATCGAGAAGTATCTCCACGCGCAACCGGCGGATGCGCCGGTTCGGTTGCCCACGGAGATTGAGCGCTCCCTTACCGACCGCCTGATGCAGGAAGATTCCGCGCTGGTGAACGACCTGTTGCAGCTCTTTCTGCAACTTGCGCCGGAGCGATTGGCGCTCTTAGAGACCGCCGCGAGAGAGCGCGACGCCGCGACGCTCGATCTGGAAGCGAAGAAGATCGCCGCGGCTGGCGCGCAACTGGCGTCCAAGGGCCTCGGAGAGTGCGCCCGGCGAATCGAACTTGCGGCCGCGACGGGCGATTTCGCCGCCGTCACCCGGGACCTGGAAACACTCAGACACGAGATCCGGTCGCTCGAGGCGCTGACGATCTAATCAGACGCCACGTGGAACGAACATCCTCCGCGGTGGTCGCCACGTTGCCGATGGTCAGGCGCAGCACGAAGCGTCCATCGAGCTCGGTTCCGGAGATAAACGCATGCCCGGTCGAGTTGATGCGGTCGAGGATCGCGCGGTTTTCATCGTCCGAGCCTCGGTAGCGGAAACACACCAATGAAAATGGATGCGGCGCCGCAATCTCAAAATTCGGGTCCTTGCTAATTTCTTCGGCCAGGTTTTGCGCCATGCGAATGTGGCCGCGGAGAATCTGGGCGATTCCTTCCCGGCCGAAATAGCGCAGCACGAACCACAGTTTGAGCGCCCGGAAGCGGCGTCCGAGGGCCAGCGTGTATTCGGAATAGTTCAGAGCGCGCTCGTGTTGCGCGGTCACCAGATACGCCGGCGTTTCGATCGCCAGGGCGCGCTTCATCACGTCCGGGCGGCGCGTGTAGAGGATACTCAGGTCGGCCGGCGTGAAGAGCCATTTGTGCGGATTCACCACCAGCGAATCGGCGCGAGCCGCGCTGTCCAGAATGTGGCGATGTTCCTCGAGCAGGGCGGCCGGCCCGGCGTAGGCGGCATCCACGTGCAGCCACACACCGTGACGCGTCGCGATCTCGGCGATCGCGGAAAGAGGATCGACGCTGGTCGACGAGGTAGTGCCGAGCGTCGCCGCCACGCAGAACGGCTTTTTGCCGGCCGCGAGATCCTGGGCGATGAGCTGTTCGAGCGCGTCGGCGCGCATGCGAAATTCAGCGTCCGCCGGAACATGGCGAACATTGTCGCGTCCGATGCCGACCACCATCGCGCCTTTCTCGATGGAAGAATGGGCGTGCTCGGAAATGTACAGAATCAGCGGCGGGTGCTGGCCGGTGAGCCGGGTTTCGGGCGAGGCCAGTTCTCGCGCCGCGAGAATGGCGTGCATGCTGGCCATGGACGCGGTGTCGTGGATCATGCCGAAGAATTCGTCCGGAAGTCCCAGCCATTGCCGGAACCACCCGAGCGTCACTTGCTCGAGTTCGGTGGCCGCAGGCGAGGACTTCCACAGCATGTGGTTGACGTTGAGCGCGGTCGCCAGCATCTCCCCCAGAATGCCTGGCCCCGACGCAGAGATCGAGAAGTACGCGAAGAATCGCGGATGGTTCCAGTGCGTCACTCCGGGCACGATCAGCTTCTTGAAGTCGTCAAGAATCGTTTCCATCGGCTCACCCTGTTCGGGTCCCGAGGAGGGCAGGGAATCGATCAGGTGGCCTGGCTCGACATTGGGCAGGACCGGATACTCGCGAATATCGCGCAGGTAGTCGGCGATCCAGTCGACCACTTGATGCGCGGAGGCGCGAAATTCTTCGGGGGACATCGATGCAGACATAGTTTTGATTGTAACGGCTCAATGAATGCAGGCGTTCCGGGGTTGAGAAGCCCCCGTTGCGCCGAAGATTCCTCGGCCGCCGAGAAGGAATAAGCTTTTCTTAACTTACCGCTCCCTTACGGTCACGGCTCTGTTTGCAGTCCGGCCGCCAGAAGAAGTGGAGTGAAAAAATGGGGACACGCCGGGCTGGTCATTACTCGATTAGTTTGTCGAGGAACACAGGAGTGTTCCTTTTTTGCGAGAAACAATCGCTGGAGTTGTTCGGAAAAGAACGTCGATGCGGACAGGCCTCCATGTCCACGCGCCGCCGGCCGAGGTCGTGATCTTGCGGAATCAAGCCCGGCTTGGGACAAGGAAGCCTGTCCCCATCGCGGGATAGCGAGCGGAGAATTGCTAAACTTACAGTGCGCGAGGAAAGTGCTTCCATGCGCCGATCCAGGTCGTTATGACGGTCACCCTGAAAGCGAACGCTGAAATTACCGTGCCCAGCAGCATCCGCCGGAAAGCGGGCATCAAGCCTGGCGATCGCGTTGAATTCAGCGTGTCCGGGCGTGAGATCCGGATCACTCCAAAGGTGGAGCCGCGTGAGCTCGAAGACTACCTGGAAGTTCACGATCCCACGGTTCAGGCGCACATTCGGGAGAGTAATTCAGACTACCTGGCTGGCCGGAGCCGTCCCGCCGAGGACTTTCTTGCCTGGCCTTGGGCCAAGCCGAATAGCCGCTAGTTCGGATAGATCGTCCAGTGTCTTGAGTCATCGGTTCATCACATAAATCAAGGTGGGGCGGACGCCCTCGTCCGCGCCGGACCCCCTGGTCCGGCTTTGCCAGTAGAGTCAAAATGGAGGCCGACGAGGGCGTCGGCCGCGGTCCAGGGGGACCGCCCCACCTGCCGAATTCTTCGATGAAATAATGACTCGGGACGCTAGCAATTACTCCAAACGCTGCGGGAAACAAATTGGCGCAAATCTAGCCGCCGATAAACGCAGATCAACGCCGATGGAGACGGATTCGTTATCTGCGTCCATCCGCGTTAATCTGCGGCCATTTGGCTTTGGTCAATCCCATTCAGAAAACGCGGCGGCTGAGGCGTTCCACGGTGAACTTGGCCGTATCCGCGACGGCCATCACGGTCATCACGCCGGCCTGCACTGGGTCGGTGACCACCAGATCGGCCGCGTCGGGGACGCTGCCCGCCATGTTGAGGCTCACGACCAGAAGACCCTGCGCGCGAACGTCGCGGACGGCCTGCTCGATTTCTCCGCCCATCAGCGAACCGGCCAGCACCAGCGCCTTCACCCGAGGCAGCCGGGCCGCGGCGCGCACGGCGGCTGCCAGCGGCTTCTCGCCCACAAGCGGGATGGTATCCACCGAGATGTGTTCGCCGCGGATATTGTGGCGATCCGCTTCGATGATCGCTCCAATCGCCACCTGGCCCACCTGCGCGCCGCCGCCCATGATGATGATGCGCTTGCCGTAAATCTTTTCCATCGTTTCGACCTGCTCCGCACTGCGCACCGTTGGGAGCGCCTTCAAGTCAGCTAGGAGCGCTTGTGGATCGCCCGGCAAATCGATTTCGAAATAGACCCGCGTCTCAGCGCGCCGTTCGGTGACAATCTCGACGCTGAGGATATCGCCGCGGTGTCCCGCGATCACGCCGGTCAGCTCATGCAGGACGCCCGGTCCAGCGCCGGCCTCGATCTCGAAACCGAACTTCTGGCTGCCGCCGGGTTTTTGGCTTTCGTCGGGCACTTATTCCACCTCGTACTTTCTCAGGATGTCGGCCCAGTGTCCCTGCGCCTGGAGCAGGATCTCGATCACTTCGCGGACGGCTCCGGAACCGCCCGGCGCAGCGGTCACGTGATGCGCGATGCGCTTCACCTCGGGCCGGGCGTTCGCCGTGGCGACGGCGAACCCGACCCGGCGCATGATGACGGCGTCGGTCAGGTCGTCGCCGATGTAGGCGATTGCGGCCAGGGGCAGGCCGCTGGTCTTGAGGATCTCCTCGAGGATCGGGATCTTTTCCATGTGGCCCTGATAGATGTAGGTCATTTCGACCTGCTTCGCGCGAGCCTCCGTGGCGGGCGAAACACGTCCGCTGATGACGCCGGTCTGAATGCCGTACCAGGTGAGCCATCGCAGCGCAACGCCATCCTGCGAATCGAACGCCTTGGTCTCAACCATCTTGCCGTCGGGACCGGGAACGTTGATCAGGTGGCCGTCCGTGAGCACTCCATCGACATCCATCAGAAGCAAGCGGATCCGCGCGGCGCGGGTTTGCGTATCGAGCTGGTTCACGGCCGTCATGTTATCCAAATAGTCTCGCGTAAAGCGCCCGCTGCTCGCCGAGCAGGCGGTCGTAGTCCGCCTCGCGATCGGCGCGGGGCGCGAACGTCGCGCCGGTCGAAGCGGGCAAGGCGCTCAAGTGTTCGATAGCGCCGACGCGTTCGAGCGCCCACAGAGCGGCTCCGCGTGCGGCGGGATAGGGCTCCGTGGACGCGGTTACCGGACGCCCCAGCGCGTCCGCCATCATCTGAATCCAACTCGGAGAACGCAGGAGCGGCGCCCCGGAGGCGACCACATCCACCGGCGCGACGACCGCTCGACACAAGCTGCTATACGCTTCGCGAAAGCCGAGAGCGACGGATTCAAGCGCGGCATGGAAGACGTCGAAGGGATCGGTCGAGAAGTCGAGCCCTCGGATCGTGCCTCGTCCTTCGCCAAACCGCGGCACGAGCGTCAGTCCATGGCCGCCAGGTAGGGATGCCTCGAGCCTGGCCTCGGTATCTTTCGGCATGGCGAGGACCCGCCTGGTCCACGCCGGCACGGCTTCCAGGGTATCGAGGTCCACCGACACGACCGTACGCCGTTGATCGAAGGGACGGGTGACGATGCCTGCCGGGGCAGCCAAGTGACGCGCTTCGAGCACGGTCCGGAGCGCCGCAACGGGATCGACCGAAAGCGAGAATCGTCCCAAGGCGATGGAGCCCGCGCCGATCGCTTCACACGCGCCGCCATCGAGCGGCGGAAACCACGCCGCGCCCTGGTACGCCGGCCACATGCCGCCGAATTCCGGCACGAGCTCGCGCTCCGGCCTATCCGTTTCCTCCGGTGAGCCTCGTCGCTCACGGCCGAACAGTTTTCCGAACAGCAGTCCGGAGAACGAAACGCGCGGTCCGCCGCCGGCCGGTTCTTGCGCAGGCGATCTTGGTTCGGAGGTTGGAGCAAACCCCTCATGGACGCTAAAGACCACAGCAGTCACGTGCAGGCTGGAGGCATGAACCTGACGTTGCAGCTCGTCCAGGCAGTCCATCGCGAGGTCGGTCCATTCCTGGGGATTGGGTTCCGGAACGCCGCGGGGGGTGGCAGGGCCTCGGCACACGAGTTGGGCGCTGTAGCCTTCGACCGGCCTCGCGCCGGCATCGAACAGGAGCGCATGCACACCGGCGCTGGTCACGTCCAGACTTACAATAAATGCATCCGCCGTGCTCGACCGGGTGCTCAAAACCATTTCTCGTTATAGCATGCTGACGCCGGCCGCTCGGCGCACACCACGCAGCGGACCCGAACCGATCCGTATCGCGGTCGCGGTTTCCGGAGGTCCGGATTCGGTCTGCCTGCTGCATGTGCTTAGGGAACTCGCGCCCAAGCTCGGCGCGGTTCTTTCGGTGGTCCATTTCAATCACCAACTGCGGGGGGCCGCGTCCGATGAAGACGAGCGGTTCGTCGCGGAGATGGCGGCGGCCCTGGCGCTGCCCTTCCATCGAGCCGAACGGAACGTGATTGCTCGAAAGGGCAACCTGGAACAAGTTGCACGCGAGGCCCGGCGAAGTTTCTTCCTCGAGCTCCTGCGCGAGGGGCGGGCGGATCGAATTGCGCTGGGGCATACTCGCGACGACCAGGCGGAGACGGTGCTGTTCCGTCTGTTGCGCGGCTCGGGACTCGCAGGCCTGGCCGGAATCTATCCATTGACTGCGGAGGGGTTCATTCGGCCGCTGATCGAGATCACTCGCGCGGAGGTCGAAGAGTTTCTGCGCTCGCGGCAAATTCCGTGGCGCGAGGATGCGAGCAATCGCGATCCCCGGTTCGCTCGAAACCGGATTCGTCACGCCCTGCTGCCGCAGCTTTCGAGGGAATGGAACCCCAGGATTTCGGAAGCTCTGGCGCACCTGGCCGATTTGGCCCACGAAGAAGAGCGCTGGTGGATCGCGGAGCTGCCCCATTTGGCGCCCGATTTCATCCACACTTCCGAGGGTGGGATTGAGGCGCGCTCGGACGCTCTGGCCCGGTTACCGCGGGCTGTGGCCCGGAGGCTGATCCGCGCCGCTATCGCGAAGGTGAAAGGGGATCTTCGTCAGATCGACTTTCGACATATCGAGGCCGTGATGGATCTGGCCGCCCAGGCCCCGGGGGAAGGCCGGCTGGCGCTTCCGGGAGTGAACGTGACCCGGTCTTTCGACTGGATTCGCGTAGCTTTACCCAGGGCGGCGCCCGCCATTCCATCCGTATCAGCCGCAGTTCCTGGGATCTATCGCTCGCCGGACCAGATGGGTGAAATTCACCTGGAATTGGTCAAACGGGGGCGGGCGAAACTCTGTGCTACGCTAAAGGCGGAGTTATGTTGGAGTCGCATTCCCGCGCCTGTGGTACTGCGTGGATGGAGACCCGGTGACCACTACCGTCCACTCGGACGATCCCGTGACCAAAAGGTCAAGGAAATGTTTCAAAGGGCGCGGGTCCCCTCTTGGCGGCGACGGTCTTGGCCGATCCTTACAGGAGGGGGTAAGATCCTGTGGGCCAAGGGATTTGGCGTGTCGGCCGATTTTGCCTCCGCCGGCCAGACGGGACCGATTCTTCGTATTTGGCAAGCTGACGAGGCAGGCCGTTGAATCTTTTGCCGCGATTTTAACGTCTTTAGAAGTGTTGGTAGTTGGGGCGGCTGGGGAGATGTCATGAATTCCAGTGTTAGAAACGCAGTCCTGTGGCTGATCATCTTGTGCCTGGTGGTACTAGTCTGGGCGGTATTTAAAGGCAACAAGCCGGCCGGGCTGCAACCGACCTTCTCCGAACTTGTAAAGGACGTCACCGACGGCAAGGTCGACAAGATCGCGATCAACAGCAGCACCGGCGACGTTCACGGAAAGTACAAGAATGGCGACGAGTTTCGCAGCACTGTTCCGCACACATATAACGACTTCACGACGCTCCTGATCAACAAGAACGTTCAGATCACGGTCGAGAAAGACAACGGCGGGAATTGGGTCTCGATCCTGGTGAACGCCATCCCGTTCGTGCTTCTCCTGGCGTTTTGGATTTTCATGATGCGCCAGATGCAGAGCGGAGGCAATAAGGCGCTCAGCTTCGGCAAGAGCCGGGCCCGGCTGCATTCATCCCAGCAGAAGAAGGTGACCTTCAAGGACGTCGCGGGCGTCGAGGAGGCCAAGGAAGAGCTGCAGGAAATCATCGAATTCCTGCGCGAGCCCCAGAAATTTCAGAAGCTCGGCGGGCGCATCCCGAAAGGCGTGCTCCTGATCGGCGCCCCCGGCACGGGCAAGACGCTGATGGCGCGGGCGATCGCCGGCGAAGCGAGCGTTCCGTTCTTCTCGATCTCGGGATCGGACTTCGTCGAAATGTTCGTCGGCGTGGGCGCGAGCCGCGTGCGCGATCTGTTCGAGCAGGGCAAGAAGAACGCCCCGTGCATCATCTTCATCGACGAAATCGACGCAGTGGGACGCCATCGCGGCGCCGGCCTGGGCGGCGGTCACGATGAGCGGGAACAGACTCTCAACCAGTTGCTGGTGGAGATGGACGGTTTCGAATCGAACGAGGGCGTGATCCTGGTGGCGGCCACGAACCGTCCGGACGTTCTCGATCCGGCGCTCCTGCGGCCGGGCCGGTTCGATCGGCGCGTGGTAGTGGGCCGCCCGGACGTGAAAGGGCGCGAGGCGATCCTCAAAGTCCACACCAAGAAGACGCCGCTGGCCGATGACGTCGATCTTTCCGTGCTGGCGCGCGGGACGCCGGGATTCGCGGGCGCGGACCTGGCGAATCTGGTGAACGAAGCCGCTTTGGTGGCAGCCCGCCAGAATCGCAAGGTGGTCACTCAGTTCGATTTCGAACTGGCCAAAGACAAGGTCATCATGGGAGTGGAGCGCAAGAGCCTGGTGATCACCGAGGAAGAAAAGCGCAATACCGCTTACCATGAGGCCGGGCACGCGCTGGTGGCGGCTCTCACTCCGCAGGCCGATCCGCTGCACAAGGTGACGATCATCCCGCGCGGAATGGCGCTGGGCGTCACGATGCAGCTTCCGATCGACGACAAGCACAGCTATAACAAGGAATACCTGGAAGCCCAGCTCACCATCCTGATGGGAGGCCGTATCGCCGAGGAAATCTTCATGCACCACATCACCACCGGCGCCGGCAACGACATTGAACGCGCCACCGAAATGGCGCGCAAAATGGTGTGTGAATGGGGTATGAGCGAGCTGGGTCCGCTGAGCTTCGGGAAGCGGGAAGAGCAGATCTTCCTGGGCCGCGAAATCGCACAGCATCGCGATTACAGCGAAGCGACCGCGATCCGGATCGATGAGCAGGTGAAGAAACTGGTGGAGAATGGATACACCCGCGCCCGCCAGGTGATTGAAGGGCGTTCCGACGCCTTAGAGCGCATCGCTCTGGCCCTGCTCGAACGCGAGGTCCTGGACGGCGCCGAAGTGCATCAACTCATCGAAGGCAAGACCCTCGCCGCAATGCCCACGCCGCCCCCGCCCAACGCCGGCGACGGTACGCAACAGGTGATCAAGCCGGAAACGAACCGGCGCGTTCCCGGAATGCTCGAAGGCGGCCCGCAGCCCGCCTAAAGAGGTTTTCCCGCCGGGGTCAGTTTCAAGGACGATCTGGGTCTCCGCGCGTCCGGCAGGCGTTGGAGAAACCGTTCCCTCCGGTATGAAACCGGTCTGCGCTGTTACATCGTCCCTTTAGATTATCTTTCCTTGAACCGGCGGCGTTGTTCGGCCTCGCTCGGCGCAATGTGGATAGGCCCAATGCACAACCGTCGGCGCAGAACGGTGGCTATTGATTCCTCTCGTGGTGAGGCGTATATTCGAGGAAGCATTAGCGGTGGAGTTCGCTCAACGCCGTTCCAAACGGCCAATGACTCCTACAGTGGTTAGCTGTAGGAGCAAACGGTTGTAAACCCTCCGAGGCAAACCACTAGACATCCGAAAAGGGAGATCCCCAGATGGATCAAGTGTGGTTTGTCGCGGCTCTTTGGCTTCTGCTCGCGCTGGTCGCGGTCCTCGTGGCGAACTGGCTCAGAGTCTCGACAGCACTCTCTGAGATCGTTGTCGGAACCGTCGCCCAACTCATCATCGGTGCCCTTGCCGGTAGCAACGCATTGGGAGCTAAGGCGGACTGGATCACGTTTCTCGCGGGGACAGGTGCAATTGTACTCACGTTCCTCGCCGGGGCCGAACTAGATCCGGTGGTGTTTCGCGCGAAGTGGAAGGAATCGTCAGCCATCGGACTCATTGGATTCTTCGCCCCCTTCCTTGGAGCTACGCTGGTTGCCCGTTATGTCCTGGGTTGGGGATGGCGTCCATCGTGGCTGGCTGGTGTGGCGCTCTCTACGACGTCGGTGGCAGTGGTCTACGCCGTCATGCTGGAACTCGGGTTCAATGGGACGAAGTATGGAAAGGCAATTCTCGCCGCGTGTTTCATCAATGACCTGGGCACCGTCCTCGCGCTCGGGCTGATCTTTTCGCCCTTCACGATCAAAACGCTCATCTTCCTGGGTGCCAGCCTGGTCCTGTTCCTGATGCTCCCTTTCGTTACGCCTTGGTTTTTCGACCGGTACGGTGGACGTGTTTCGGAGCTGGAGACCAAGTACCTGCTATTCCTGTTGTTCGGTTTTGGCGGGTTGGCAGTGTGGTCCGGCAGCGAAGCGGTTTTGCCGGCCTATATCATCGGGATGGTGCTCGCAGGGACAGTCGGCAAAGACCATCTCCTGATCCGCCGCCTGCGGACCCTGACGTTCGGGTTGCTGACTCCGTTCTACTTCATCCGCGCGGGGAGTTTCGTTTCCGTCCCCGCTCTGGTTGCCGCCCCGCTGGCTTTCGTGGCCCTATTTTTTGCCAAGATGGTCTCGAAACTTCTGGGCCTCCTACCGACAGTGCGGGCCTTCGGCTACACCGGTCATGACGGGATCTATTACGCTCTGATGATGTCGACGGGCTTGACGTTCGGGACCATCTCGTCCTTGTTCGGGTTGAATCATGGAATCATCGATCAGACGCAGTACTCGCACTTGGTGGCGACGGTGATCGGGAGCGCGGTAATTCCCACGGCCATCGCCAACGCCCGGTTTATGCCGCGTCACCTCCTACCAGAGAAGGAACGGGAATTGAGCGAGTCCGTGTACGGGGAACCAGCGGGGGACCTGGAAACATGAAGCTAAGGAAGATTTTCCCCTTAGCGGACGGCGCTCTGCTCGGCCATTCGGATGGGCGCAGCCTTGACCGCCGGCCCATAATGAACATGGAGGCGAAATGCTGACCAAAGGCCCCGCAAAGAAGGTGACGATCTTCATCAACGAAGACACCCAGCATCACCTGACCGCGCTGCACGATACCATCATGACTTTCCTCATGCACAAGGGAGTCTCCGGGGCGACGGCCACCCGGGCGTATGCGGGCTTTGGCTCGCACCAGTTGCTGCACACGCCGCAGATCGAAGTGCTGGCGCAGCACCTGCCGATCCGGATCGAGTTCGTGGAGACTCCGGAAAAGGTGGATGAGGTCCTACCCACGCTTTACGAGATGGTGTCCGATGGCTTGATCGAAGTGCAGGACACCACGGTGGTGAAGCATGCCCGCAGGCCGGCAAAGCCAGAGCCCAAAGGTCCGCATGAGCGCAAGCAAGGAACCGCCAAGCTTTTGCGAGTGTTCATGGGCGAGGCCGACAAGTGGCACGAAGCGCCGCTCTACGACGCCATCGTAAAGAAGTTGCGTATGATGGACATCGCCGGCGCAACGGTCTACCGGGGCATCCTCGGCTATGGCGCGAAAGGTCATCAGCACAAGGCGACCTTCCTTCATCCGACCCGGGATCTACCCATCATGATCGCGGTGGTCGACACGCCCGAAAACGTCTCGGTTGCGGCCGAGGCGATCGAAGGAATGCTCGAAGATGGTCTGATCGTGATCTCCGACGCGGAGATTGTTCGCCTGGTACGCAGTTCCAAGGCAACGGGGGCAGCCGATGCGACAAGAATATCCAGCTAGACTGCTGCGCATTCACATTTCGGAAGCGGACCGGTTTCAGGGCAAGCCGCTGTATGAAGCGATCGTCGCCAAATGCCGCGAGTTGACGATCGCCGGCGCGACGGTCTTCCGCGGTCTGGAGGGATACGGCGAGAGCGCCCAGATGCACCGGTCACACGTGGCGCGCCATGATCTACCGATCACGATCTCTATCGTCGATTCAGCGGATCAATTGGGCCGCCTGGTACCCATCGTCGAAGAGATGATGGACACCGGCCTGATCGCCGTATCGGATGTTCAGGTGATCCGTTTGCAGAAGAAGGCTGGGGCATCCGAAGCCGGCGACCGGACCCGATCTCTTGAGGAACTCGTCCGCACAACGGAGCCTCGCTCGGGGGGAGACGCTTAGAGATCCTGCTGGTTTGGAGAGCCTCGCTGGCCCTGTGCGGACTAGTAAGTAACAGCCCGCAAAACCCGGAGCGGGTAAACTACGCGCGGCGGCATTGTTACTTGGCTGAATTGAGGGGGGTGCGACGCGCCCTTTGCGGGCTCCTAGGTAACAGCCCGCAAAACGGAGCCTGGGTCGCGGCCAGGAACCAGGCTGTTGGTTTCGAAAATTGAGGGCCGCGACCGGCCCTTTGCGGGCTATTGGGTGATGGGAATAATCGTCGTAAACGCCCCACTCGGGTTGAAGAGGAACCCAACCGGAGTGACGCTCGACGTGCTCGCGCTGATCCGAAGAACCCCTTGCGTCCCTACTGTCGCCTTATAGTTTGCCGTGCTGTCGAATGCCGTGTGGGCAAGCGCTCCCAAATTCAGCGTGTCCGATGCCACCTTAACATCATTTTGATCGTCGAACTCGATGGCAACCGAGATGGCGGCATTCGTTATATTTGCGATTGCAACCGACGTTGTGTGCAGGCCGGCCGTGTTGTCATACGGCATGAGGATGACCGGGGCCGCGGTCGGCGGAAATGCAATGATGCACTCGGTCGGTCCAGTACTCAGAGGAACCACGGCTTCATAAGTCGGCCGGCCGGCAATGGCGCAGCGGTATACGGCTTGCCCTCGCACCTCCACGAAGTTGGGGCCGGTGCTGCTCAAGCTGGCCCACCCTTCGACTGTGGTTGTATTCGTGGTCGTTAGGACCACGTTCTGAGCGCCACCCGCGGGGATCGCGAACGCATAGCTAGTCATGCTCCCCACGCCCTGGATCGGTGCGCTGAGTGGCGTCCCGTTGTCCATATAGAAGGAGAGGCTGACTTGGGCCGTGCTACCGCTCGGAGGGCCCGGGCTCATGTTTACGAGCGTAAATGTCGTCACGTAGCAGCCGCCAAAAGCAATTTGGCCGAAAGTGCCTTGCCCGAACACACTACCCGCGCACAGGACTCCCAGCGCAAACAATCGAGGAACGAACCTTTGCATGAATTCTCCTAGTCTCACTTGCCATGCTAGACCATTTTCACCCGGCAAGTAACACAGCTTCATCATTTGACGGATGCGGAGAAGACCGGGTTACGCCCCTGTCAGTAGCGGATTGAGTCTTGCGCCTTGGCTTTTGAGGAACTCGCGCAAAACCCGATGCGGGTGAACTCCGTGCGGCGCGAAACAGTTACTGATCTCCTTGGCGGTGCGCGCCGCACCCTTTGCGCTCGCTCAATTCGCCCGGCCAGCGCTCCGTTCGCCCAGCAGTCCATCCTTCATGCCCACAGACATGAGTTCTCATGAGGAACGACTGTTCTTATATCTACGATTCCCCACAGCATCGCGCGATCGCTTTCGGCGCGGTTCGCGGCAAGTTCGGACGGTGGCTCCGCGAAGCTTCGCAACACCACAACCGCGCCCTCAGCCGCCGCATGGCGCACCGCACGGGAGAGCCGGTTGCGGTAAGAAGGTTCCGCACCATCGAGGATGTTCGACAGCGCGAACGCGTCAAAAGAACCGGCGGCGCACGACTCCAGATAGGCGGCCGCGTCTCCCTGCACGAACTGAAGAGCGGGCGAGCCGGGCCGGGGCTCGCCGATGGCTCCCCAGTCACTCGTTTCCCCGAGGAGTAGCGCCCGCGCGTATGGATTGGCGGTATTCGGATGACGCGCGAAGCCCCGCTCCAGCCGTCTTCGAAGCACCGCGCCGAACTTCGCGGGCAAGAACGAGAGATACTGCGGCGCGTACACAACGCGCAGGATCGTGCGCGACATCAGCGCGTCGAAACTCTTGCGGAACCGCGCAGTGTCAAGATGCTCGCGCCAGAACGCAATCTGCTCCGTCGGATCGGAAAGAGCGAGGAAGTCGCGAATCACTCCAGCACGCCAGCCCACCAGCGGCGCGAATGTGCGCGCGAACCTCATCGCCCGCTCGGCCTGGCCAAGTTCCGCCGCGCCGCCGCGGATGCGCCGCTCCGCGTACGCAAGTTGCACCGGATTGATGTCGCAAGCGACGACGTCGTGGTCATTCCAAAGCCGCCGCGCCGTGCAACCGGCGGACGCGATCGAAAACACGCGGCCCTTTCCCCGGAACGCCGCGCGCTCGATCTCCGCGTCTTCGTGCATGCTCCCAAACAGTAGCTGGCGCGGGCCGCTCCCGGAACCAAAGCGTCCCGCTTGCCACGGTGTTTCCGGCCTCACCGCCGCCGCGGGCTTCGCCGCGAACGCTATTTGACGGTGATCTTCTCTACCGTCCATGTGGAGCAGTCACCCTTATAGATGACTTTGTCGGACTCGCAATGGATCTCGTGGATCAAGCAGCTGCTCTGGCCGTGGCCGAGGCTGGTTTGGGCCCAGCCAACCAGTTTTCCGTCCATATCGAACTTGTAGATCTTTCCAGTGGTGCCGTCGCCGCTATAAAGATACTGGGGCGACCCGGGAGAAACGCAGACGCCCCACGGCGCGCCCATGCCGGTGATCGATCTCTGGAACTTCATATCGGTGTTGTACACCTGCACCCGGCTGTTACCGCGGTCACCGACGTAAATGTTGTCTTTCGCATCGGAAGCGATCGTGTGCGGCGTCGAGAACTGATCCACTTCGGACCCGTGGGTCCCCACCGCGCCTACCCAGGTGCCGTCCTTCTTTATCTTGGCGAAACGCGAGTTGCCATAGCCGTCGCTCACATAGATGTTGTCCTGCGAATCCCAGGTGACGTCGGTTTCCCGGTTGAACGAACCGGCGTTCCCGACCGGAAAGCGGTTCTCATCCTTTTCACCGCGCTCGAGAAAGCGCTGAAGGTAGTCGATCGCTTCCGGCTTTCGCCCGAGCACCATTTTGACCATGCCGCTGGGATCGAACTTGACGATCATGCCGGAGCCTTCGTCTATCATCCACACGTTGTCGTACTTATCGACGCGGACCGAATGCGCGAATGACGCGGCATAGTTATCCGGTCCCCACTGCTTGACGAACTTCAGGTTCTGGTCGAACTCGAACAGCTCCGCGGCGGTCCCTCCACGCGCGGACCCGCCGGTGCCCGTTCGCGAGTACACAAACAGGTGGCCTTTTGAATTCTTGGAAACCCCCTCCGTTTCACCGATCGTGTGGCCGGGGATGGAGAGCGGGAGCACCTCCTCGGTGATTTGCAACTTCGGAGTGGCCGCTTCGAGGGCAGCCTGCTTTGCCCGGGCCGCCTGGACCTCGGGGCTCATGCCGCGGCCTCGGCCACCCTGAGCCTGGACACGCGGTAGCGAGAGCGTGATTGCGCCAACAACGATCGCAATCACGAAAACGGATACCAGCACGATAAAGCGCTTCATTTAGTTAACTCTCCTTTGGTGATGAACGTCACACGGGAAATACCCGGATCCGATGACCTGTCGCTGTTCTACCCCGCCGGCGCCGTCTCCTTCCCGCTCCTTACCGGATGTGGCAACACATCGATCAGCCGGCCCGCCTTCTGGCCGCAAGCGATCCAAAAAGACGAACTCGTCCCGTCTGGATACTGTATCGCAACTCGTGCCTCGGTACCAGCCGCATTCTTCATGGCTCGGTTGACGAGAAGATGATGATAACGTAAACAGTGGAGGGCACGGGGCTCCTGCAACCGGGGGCCTGCTAACCATGCAAGACTTTCTGTCGGACCTACGTCACGGCGTTCGCCGCCTGCTCAAGAGCCCAGGGTTCGCCGCCACCGCCGTCCTCGCTCTCAGCCTTGGCATCGGCGCGAATACCGCTATCTTCAGCCTGGTGGACCGGGTGCTGATTCGACCGCTGCCTTATGCCGATCCCGACCGGCTGGTCACGCTGTGGGAGGATGCATCGTACATCAGCTTTCCGCGCAACGGGCCCACCGTGGCCAATTTTGTGGACTGGCAACAGCAGAACCAGGTCTTCACCTCCTTGGCGGCGACCCGTGACCGGGCCGGCAGCCTGACGGGCGATGGTCCGCCTGAAACAGTCTTGGGCGGAGCCGTCACGATCAATCTCTTTGACGTCCTGGGCGTACAGCCCATGCTTGGACGGACATTCACTGAAGAGGAAGACCGTTTGGGGCAGAACGTGATGATTCTCAGCTATGGCCTGTGGCAGTCCCGCTATGCCGGCGACCGTGGCGTGATTGGCCGCGACATTCTGGTGAATGACGCCAAGACCACCATCATTGGAGTGATGCCTACCGGCTTCACCTTACCGAAGCGGAATACGCAATTCCTGTCTCCGGCGCAGTTCACCCCTCAGATGCTGCACAACCGCAAATTGCATCAGTTGAATGTGATCGCGCGCCTCAAGCCGGGAGTCTCGCTCGCGCAGGCGCAGACGGAAATGAGCGCCATCGCCCAGCGTCTGGCTCAGCAGTACCCCGACACCAACAAGCAGATCGGCGCGGCGGTGGTCCCGCTGAAGGACCAGATCGTCGCTAATTCCGGAACCGCGTTGCTCGTATTGCTGGCGGCGGCCGGGTGCGTACTGCTCATCGCCTGCGCCAATGTCGCGAATCTTTTGCTGGCGAAAGCCGCGGCGCGGCAACGCGAGATGGCGATCCGGACCGCCATCGGAGCCGGGCGCGGCCGTCTGATTCGCCAGATGGTGACCGAGAGCGTGCTGCTTGCCATGGTGGGTGGCGCGCTCGGGCTGGTGTTGGCAAGGCTGAGCATGCGAGTCCTGGTGGCGCTGGTGCCGTCGGGGTTGCCCGGCGCGGCCGGCCTTTCGATCGACGGCCGGTTGCTCGTATTTACCCTGGGCGTGTCGTTCGTGACTGGAATTGCGTTCGGTATCGCGCCTGCGCTCGAAACCACGAACCTCGAAGTCTCCGAAAAACTCAAGGAGGGCGGCCGCGCGGGCGTGGGCGGCGGAAGCCGGCGCTTTCGCGACGTTCTCGTGGTAGCCGAAGTCGCTTTGGCCATGACTCTGCTGGTCTCCGCGGCTCTGCTGATCCAGACCCTGCGCAACCTGCATGCGATTGACGCCGGGTTCGATGCGAGCCATCTACTAACCCTGAGCACCCGGTTGCCGTCCCCGAAATACGCCGATCCGTTGAAGCGCGTGCAGTATTTTGACGCGGTAGTGGAGAGAGTTCGCGGATTGCCCGGCGTGGCGGGCGCCGGATTCACGTCCAACCTGCCATTCACCAGTCAGGGGTATTCTAATGTCTTTCGCATCGAAAGCCGGCCTTTTGCCGCCGGGGAAAACCCGGACGCGCTGTATCGCGAAGTCACCAACGATTACTTGCAGACTCTGCGGGTCCGCTTAATGGAAGGCCGCTTGTACGGGAAAGAAGACCTGGCAAACTCCCTGCCGGTGGTCATCATCAATGAAACGTTCAGGAGACAGTATTGGCCGAATGAAAGCCCCCTCGGCAAGCGCATTCAGACTTCAGGTGATAACACTCCCTGGCAGACCATCATTGGGGTGGTCGCGGATGTCCGCGAGCGCGGCTTGGAATTGGATATGAAGCCGGCCGTCTACCTTCCCGTCGTGCAACTTCCATTTGGGTGGAATAATCCACACCAGCTCGCGATTCGGACCATGGGTGATCCGCACGCGTCCGCGAGGGCGGCTCGCGAGGCGATCTGGGCCGTGGATCGCGATCAGCCGATTGCGGACATGCGCACAATGGATGACATCATTGACCTCGAAGTCGCGGATCACCGGCAGCAGACGACCCTGCTCGGGGCGTTTGCTTCGGTGGCGCTGCTGCTTGCGACGCTCGGGATCTATGGGGTGCTCTCCTACGCGGTCACGCAGCGCACGCGCGAGATCGGAGTGCGCGTAGCGCTGGGCGCGAGCCGTGGAGATGTGACGCGCCTGGTGGTGGGCCGGGGAGTTGCGCTCACGGGGATCGGAATCGCGATCGGAACTGGCGTGGCTCTCGCCGTTACGCGATCGATGACCAAGCTGCTGGTGGGCGTGAAGACGGCCGATCCGGCGATTTACGTCGCCGTCGCAGTGCTGCTTTCGATCGTCGCTCTCATCGCGTGTTACATTCCGGCCGCGCGGGCCTCGCGGCTCGATCCACTCGCCGCTCTGCGCGAAGAGTGAAGAGGGAAGGACTGCTAGTGTAGTCTGATGCACTACGCTAGGAGGTTGCTGAAAAAGACTTCTGGCCGCAGATAAACGCAGATGGACACGGATTCGCACACGGCAAGGGACTTTGTTTTCAATCGGCGTTTATCCGTGTTCATCAGCGGCCAACCTCGTCCTAGACTTTTTCAGCACTCTCCTAGGGCTCGATTGACACCGGTCATGCAGCGTGGCGCGTATCGGGGTGTCCGAAAGTTCGGACACACTTATACGGATCAACTTATGGCAACATGAATTGAAAATGCTCTATTCGAAAATGCGTGATTCAATCTGGCGCAACATAGCCGCTGGCGGCCGAGCTTGTTTATTAGCCGTATCCTTCGTGTCGCTGGCGGCCCTGCCCGCGATCGCGCAACGGAACGCATCCAATGCCTCTCTGCCGAAGGCTCCCACCGACATCAAGCCCGGAAGTATCACGTATGAAGACGTCCCGTATCCCTATCCGGTCTCGTACCTGCCGCTGACGCTTTACGGACAGGACGTGCGGATGGCCTACATGGACGTGCCACCTGCGGGCCAGCCCAATGGCCGCACGGTGATCCTGTTTCATGGCGCTCTTTTCGCGGGCTTTTACTTCGGTGGGCCGATCGATGCGCTGCGCAAAGAGGGGTTCCGCGTGATCGCGCCGGATCAGATCGGCTGGGGACGTTCGTCGAAGCCGATCATCCCGTATAACTTTACGGACATGGCGCGGAACAACCGGACCCTTCTCGAATCGCTCGGCATCCGCAAGGTGGCCGTGGTGGGGCACTCGATGGGAGGAATGCTCGCGGCCCGATTCTCCGCGTTGAACCCGGATCTGGTGGAGCGAGTGGTGCTTTACAATCCCATCGGTTTGACGGATACACGCTACAACGGGCGATCGCGTTCGGTGGACGAAGCCTACAAGGCGGCCATGGCGCAGTCGCACGATCAGGTGTATCAATCGTCCTGGTCCATCATCCATCGCTATTTTGCGCACGAGTGGAAGCCGGAATACGACGACCTGATCCGCATCGGCTACGCTCCCTCGTTGAGCGCGGACTGGCCCCGGATGGCGATGGTTCGGGCGCTGACCGGGCAGATGACCGCCAACGATACGGTGGTTTACGATTGGCCGCACATCAAGTCGAAGGCGCTGGTGCTCGGCGGCGATGAGGACGGCCCGGATTTTCCGACGCAGGCCAAGCACATCGCGGATACGATTCCCGGCGCGCAGTTGGTGCTGATTCACGGCGCGGGTCACGTCCCGCATATGGAGCTCCCGGAGATATTCAATCGCGAGCTGTTGAAGTTCCTGAAGTCCGATCCGCCGGCGCCAGGGCAGTCGTCGGGTGGGGGGCGGTAGCCACGCGGAGCGAGTGGAAAGACAGCGAGCCGCGCTAAGAAAACGTCTCGTCCGACCCTGGTTTCCCCTGGTTTCCCTGGTTTCCCCTGGTTTCCCTGGTTTTCCTGCGATTCTGGTTTCCCTGGTTTTCCTGCGATTTCCGCTCCCCTTGAATCACGAGCCTGCAAATCCGATAGGCAAAGAAAGGAGCATGCTCGGGTACAAGCAGATCGCAAACGTCCGCATAGGCCGATGCATCAGTGATCTTGCCGAATAATCCCTAGGAATTGATGCGTTCCGCCCATTTTTTCCTGATGTTCGTTAGCTCCTCGGTCGAGAGCATACAATTGCTGATCCCGCTCAGTAGATATTGATCCGCAACATCGTAACCAAGTTCCTCGGTTACAAATCTGACGTCGCGGTCTTCCCCGCGTCTCAGATACCCGTCGAAAATAGGGTGCCAGTATTGCGAGGACCGTTCATCAACTAACGCTCCTATTTGGATCGGGACCGGCGCTTCGGTCGAGCCGGCCCCTTCCGGTACTGAATTAAGCATTCCGCTGATGCTATTCCACAGGTTTAGTGGGTTCTCGTCCCGCGGGCTCTCGACGGCTGCAGGCCAGACCGCGCGATCGACGGAGACAGGAATTTGAACTTCCGGTCTGATCAGAAACCTTGCTCGGCGGCTCTCGCTCCATCGGCAACCTGTACTTTCGTTAAGCGGTACGCGGAGGTCGAATCCTAGGACGAAAATTTCTTGTGCCTTCAAATGTTCCATATCTCGCTATTAAATGGAAACCAGGGAAACCAGAGGGAAACCAGGGGAAACCAGGGACGGACGAGACGTTTCCATGTCAACCTGAGCTCCCTAGCTTTATCTGCGGAAATCGACGACAGACGGACCAATTTTAGTTTCATGAGCAGGACTGCTCAACATCATAACTGGAACTCCGCGGCGTCAGCGCCAGCGCGCGACGGGCCGTCTAGTCTAGACGCGACAGATTAGGGCGCTCCAAGGGCTGTTGGCTGGAATCGGGCCAGAGGTGTGTTTCTCGAAGCGGCGGGAATCTTGATGCCCAGGGCGGCTTTTCCATGACCTGAAGACCATGGAAGTGCACTTCACCCCGGAACTGCAAGCGAAGCTTGAGAGCGTGGCGGCGGAGAACCGGCGCGGTGCGGATGAGTACGTGCAGCAGCTTGTGGAAAGCTACGTCGATCACGATGCCTGGTTCCAGCAGGAAGTCGCCGAGGGATTGAAGGAACTCGATCGCGGCGAGTTTCCTACTCACGAGGAAGTCGGGGCCCGCCGCAGAAGAAGTTCCGGCCGCTAATGACTACTCCGATTCTTTCTTGTGCTGCTTGTAGTAAGCCTCGATCGGCTGGAACGGACCCAGCCGGTGTTGTTCGAGCGGAAACGGATCGGCAAACGGCGGATAGGCCGCATCCACCTGCTTGGTTCGTTTATCGGGAAAGTCCGCTTCCAGATTCGGCATTTCCGGCCGGGGCTGCGCATTCACGTACGCCGCCACATCGTAGGCTTCATCGTCCGTCAAATCGGGACGCCCCAGCGGCATGCGAGCCTTGATGAACGGCGCGGCGGTCAGCAGGCGATGCATCCCGGCGCCGGTGTTGAAGCTATCCGGGCCCCACACCGGTGGAAAAACGTAACCGTGGACCGGGCTGGCGCTCGCCAGAAGTCCTAGACCGTTGTACCCGTGACAGGTCGCGCACCGCTGCTCGTAAATCTCCTTGCCGGCGTACACCTTGGCCGTCCGATCCGGGGCGTGGAATGGAGCGGGCGACGCCGCTTTACCCTGGTTCTCACCCGCGGCCCCGTCGCGGCTCTCATTCGGCCTGCGGGCGCTCTCACTTGGGGCCGCCCCGCGGGCGCCCAGGCTGCGAATCCAGGCCGCCATTGCCAACAACTGGGGGCTGTCCGGCGGGAACGGTCTCCCATTCATGCTCCGGCCCATGCATTCATTGATTCGAACTTCGAGCGTACGAATGGTCGCCGTGCGGGCGGAAAACTTCGGATAGTTGCGCACCGCGCCAAACAGGCTCAGACTACCCGGTTCAGCCCCAGCATGCACGTGGCAGGATTCGCAGGAAAGGCGGTTACCGGCGTACCGCGAGCTGGGATCGGGAAGGTCTGGACCCATCAGCTCAGACGTCTGGGCCATCAACCGGTAGCCGTATTCTTCCGTGGCCGGTATGACGGCCACCTGCGCGACACGGCTTCCCATGGTTCGTCTCGCCAGCATGAGCGAAATGGCGAGCGCCACCACACCCAAGACGCAGCACGCCACGACCATCTTGACCCTGCTTCCACCGGTTTGTTTCGCTGGATTCATATCGAGTTCTCGCGGCGGCGGGCTTCGCCGGGCACACTACTCCGTTCGAGCTGCAAGCAATTGAAGGTCCAGTTCAAAGGACCCGGGAAGCGCCTGCGCCGAATATGCGTCGATCAAGCCATTTCACGCAGGCTGCGCCGCGCCTGGGCGCAGCCTGGGTCATTTGGCACAATTGTTCCGTTACGAAACAGTCTTTTTGGGGCTGATCGGTGGCCACCCAATTGCTTCACCTACGGAAAACGTGGCCCCGGTTAGTTGAAGATGCCATGCTTGGAAATCCGAGAGGAGACTACTTTGCGGTACCTATGGAAGGCTATACCGTCGTTTGCAATCTTGGTGCTCTTTTATTTTTTCATTCCCGAACGTAGTTCGGCAATACCCGCCTTTTCCCGCGCGTACCAGACCTCATGCATGACGTGCCACATCGACTTTCCGAAGTTGAACGATTTCGGCAAAGCATTCAAGGATGCCGGTTTCAAGTTTCCGACGGACGATGAGAACATGCTTAAGGTGGCTCCCGTGATGCTCGGCGCCGAAGCGTCCAAACAGAATTTCCCGAATACGGTTTGGCCCGGGTCGATTCCAGGGATGCCTCCGATCGGCCTGCGTTTCAACACGTTCTTCCAGACGACCGGCTCAAACAGAAATCAGTTCAACGTGCTCACCCCCGCGGGAAGCGTGCCGCAGGTGATTCCGGGAACTGATTTTGCCAGCGGCTTCTTCAGCATCTTCACGGCCGGCAACCTGGGCAGCAACATCGCTTTCTGGGTGGACGACGACATCAGCGTCGCAGGCGACAACAGCGCCGGCAGTCTCGGCGATGCGTACTTGAAATTCGTGAACGTCAGCCGCTTTTTGAAACTTCCGACGGATTCCCTGACCGTGCGAGTCGGGCAATTCGAGCTGGATTTGCCGATTACCCAGGCGCGCTCCTACAACTTGAGCCCCTATGACATTTACTCGCAGGCCAATATCGGCGCGATGAACTCTTTGGTGTCTTTGCAGCAGAATGTTTCGAACCAATTCACGTTCGCGGGCGCCGCGAAAGGCGTGGAGCTGAGCGGGGGACACCAGTACGGCGGCTATCACTACTCGATGGCGGTTTTCGATCAGAGCGCCGGCATCGATCAGCCGGCCAATGTAAGCCCGTTTCTACCGTCGCCGACCGGAGGCGCCAACGGTGGCGTCGGTTTCGGTTCGAGTTCCACTTTCAAAAACTTTTATGGACGTCTCTCGTACCGCTTTAATCTCGAACGCGATCCGGAAAGCCGGCACGCCGTGCAAGCCGCCGGAACCACCGGTCCCCACGATCACACCTATCTGAGTTTCGGATCGTTTTATCTATATGGGAAATCGCTCCAGGGATTCGCGGGCGCAACCGCCGCGGGCGACAACACGGTTCTGAATGTGCAGGAGCCCTACTACCGGGTCGGCGGTGACTTCAACTTCAACTACCGGAAACTCAACGTTTACGGAGTGTACATTCGTGGCCGCGACCAGAGCTTGGTCCCGGTCGACGCAAGCGGGGCGCTGATTCCCCTTCCTGTGTCCGGCGAGGATCTGCCGGTCGCCTTCGTCAAGAGTGTACCGGCTACGTTCGATGGCGGCTTTGTCCAGGCCGACTACATGATCCTGCCGTGGATCATGGCGATCGGCCGCTGGGACGGCGTCAACTCCACCGCCGATCGCATCAACGGCCTCGCGCTTGCCACGGGCACTCCGTTTTTTGCGCCACTCAGTTCCACCCGGTCGCGTTTTACTCCCGGGCTGCAAGTTCTGATTCACCCCAACATCAAGTTTTCCGTTGAGTATCAATTCCGGCCGAAACAAGCGGTGGTGATCGAAGAGAATGCGACGACCGGCGCATTAGTCGCAGTCAATCCATTCCGGGTCAATACCGCTCTGTTCGGCCTGGAGTTCGTTTACTAAAACCGAAAGGACTAAAAAAGCAAATCATGGCATCGAGATTTATTCAAGGCACACTGTTCCTCGCCGTAGCCTGTCTGGCTGCTCACGGCGGCGACATTACCGGGACCGTCAGCGGCGGGAAAGGGATTTCCGTGGTATATGTGGAAGCCGTTGCCGGCAAGACCTACCCGGTTCCGGCGACGCCCTTGGAGATGAACCAAAAGTCGCTCCTGTTTCAGCCTCACATCCTGGCCGCGCCGGTGGGGGCCACGGTCGAATTCCTCAACAGCGATAACGTAGCCCATAACATTTTCTGGCCGGCCATCAATGGGAACAAGAAGCTGGGCCACAACCTCGGTACTTGGCCGACGGGACAGAAGCGCGCTTTCAAATTCGATGCGCCCGGCATCGTGCCGCTGTTGTGCAACGTCCATCCCGAGATGTCCGGATACATCATCGTGACCCCCACGCCGATGTACGCGGAAAGCGACGCCTCGGGAGCCTACAAGATCGCCAATGTTCCGGACGGCGCCTACACCGTCACGGCGTGGCGCGAGGGTATGAAGCTCCAGTCCAAGCCGATTACGGTCGCGGGCGCGGGGAAGTTGGATTTTGCGTTGGTGAAGTGACGGCACGAATATCGGTCTAGGATCATCGTGCTGAATCGGTTCCAGGACAAAAAGGTCGACCGGGAATGGTTGACCACCAATTTCCCGTGCATGATGGCGTGCCCGGCTGGGACCAATGCGGGGCGCTATGTGTCCCTCATCGCCGACGGGCGTTTCGAGGAAGCCTATCGTTATGCGCGCGAGCCGAACCCGATGGCGAGCGTGTGCGGGCGGGTCTGCGCGCATCCCTGTGAAACGGCCTGCCGCCGCGGCACGATCGACAAGCCCATCTCGATTCGGGCTCTCAAACGTTTCCTCACCGAACGCTACGGTCCGGAGTCGCGGCACCCGCTCGACATCCGCCGCACGCCGGCCGCCAAGATGCCGTATCGGGTGGCCATCGTGGGCGGCGGCCCGGTAGGGCTTTCAGCCGCGCACGATCTCGCGTTGATGGGCTATTCCGTAACTATTTTCGAAGCGGCCGCAGTCGCCGGAGGGATGCTGAGCCTGGGTATCCCCGAGTACCGGCTTCCGCGCAGCGTGGTGGAGGCGCAAGTTCGCGAGATCCTCGAAACCGGCGACGTGACTTTGAAAATGAATCAGGCCGCCGGGCGCGACTTCACCATTCGGGAGCTGCGCGAACGGGGCTTCGATGCGGTGGTGCTCGCGGTGGGCGCCCACCGCAGCCGGGATCTCTCCATTCCCGGCGTGGATCTGGATGGCGTCCACAAAGGCATCGACTTCCTGTTGAACGCCAACCTGGGTTACCGCTTCACGATCGGCAAGCGGGTGGCAGTGATTGGCGGCGGCAACGTCGCCATGGACGTGGCGAGATCCGCGGCGCGCGAAGTCATCAAGCAGCATCGCCCCGGCGAGAATGAACCGAGCGAAGCGAACATCAGCGCCGTCGCCACGCACGAGATGATGGACATCTCCCTCTCCGCCCTGCGCCTGGGGGCGCGCGAAGTAAGTATCGTTTGCCTGGAGCGGCGCGAAGAGATGCCGGCGGCCCTGGAGGAGATCGAGGAAGCCGAAGTGGAGGGCATCCTGATGCGGGACGGCCGTGGGCCCAGCCGCATTCTCGGCCGGGATGGTAAAGTGGCGGGCCTCGAGACAGTCCGGACCCATTCCGTTTTCGATTCGAAAGGCCGCTTCAACCCCACTTTTGAAGCGAATAGCGAATGGATTATCAACTGTGACACCGTCATTCTGGCCATCGGGCAGGCTCCCCGGCTCGACTTTCTGACGCCGGAGGACGGCGTGGAGATATCCGGACGGGGGCTGATCGTCGCCGACCGGAAGACCCTCATGACCACCGCGCCCGGCGTGTTTGCCGGCGGCGACTGTGTGTTCGGCCCGCGTCTCATCATCGACAGCGTGGGAGACGGCAAGCGGATCGCGGCCGGCGTCGATCGTTATTTGACCGGACGCGAACGTCCCGAGCCTGAAATCGAGGTGGAAGTCTTCGAACATCACGGAATGATGGGCGACTTCATGAGGCTTGACCGCCAGCCCGTGCCGATGCTCCCGCTCGATCGCCGGACCGGCGTGACCGAGGTCGAGGTCGGATACGACGAGGCTTCCGCCATGCGAGAGGCCCGGCGCTGCCTGCGTTGCTGGATCAATACGGTCTTCGAGGGGAATGACGCGGACGGCTCCCAGTGCATTCTCTGCGGCGGATGCGTCGATGTCTGTCCGGAGAATTGCATTCAACTGGTGCCGCTCGAGAGCATCGAGTTTCCTCCAGAGGTTTTGGAACAGATCCTGGCCAATCCGTCGAGCTTCCGCGTGGAGCTGGACGACATGGCGGCCGACGAACTCGGAATCATCACGGGTTCGGCGATGTTGAAGGATGAGACCCGCTGCATTCGTTGCGGCTTGTGCGCCGAGCGATGCCCGGTCAACGTAATCACGATGGAAGCCTATTTGATTCGAGGAGCAAAATGAGCCAGGACAGCAAGAAAGAAACGGGTGAAAAGGATGCGGGATGCGTCGACTGCGGCCGGCGCCAGGCGTTCGTCAAGATGGGAGTCGGGTCGATCGCGGTCGCCTGCACCGGGGCCGCCGTGTTTGGCTACGAATTTCTAGGCCCGAATGTCCTCTACGAACCTTCCCCGATCGTCAACGCCGGAAAGCCGGACGGCTTTCCGCCCGGGTCGGTCACGCAGGATCAGGCATCGCTGGTCTACATCGTGCACGGCGCGGAAGGCATCTACGCGATGTCCGCCACTTGCACGCATCTCGGTTGCATCACCGCATGGAAGCCGGAGCTGGGAATTGTCGCGTGCCCTTGCCATGGCAGCAAGTTTACCCGCGACGGCACCAAGATCGAGGGCCCCGCTCCCCGGCCGCTTCCCTGGCTGAGGGCGTGGATCAGCGATGAGGGAGACCTCCTGATCGATCGCTCCGATTTTCTCGCCCAAAAGCAGTACGTGAGGACCTGATCCGACATGGCCAATTCACTCGCGGAACAAGTCGCAAACCTGCGCGAGACTCGCGTCTGGCGCTCGATCTTCCGAAGCGGATCCGGAGCGACGAATCTGCACCGGTCGCTTTCGATCCAACAGAACGTCTTTCTTCACCTCGCCTCCGTCAAGATCCGGAAACGGTCGCTGGCATTCCGTTTTACGTGGCTCCTGGGAACATTGAGTTTCGGCACTTTTCTGATTCTGACGCTCACCGGCGTTCCGTTGATGCTGTATTACCATCCGTCGGTGCCGCAAGCCTATGCCGACATGAAGGATCTGCAGTTCGTGGTTTCCGCCGGCGTGTTTCTTCGCAACCTGCACCGGTGGTCGGCGCATGCGATGGTGCTCCTGGTTTTCGCACATTTGTTCAAAGTGTTTTACCGGGGCGCGTACCGGACGCCGCGCGAGTTCAACTGGGTAGTGGGCGTGGTGCTGCTGCTGCTCACCTTGTTCCTCAGCTATACCGGTTACTTATTGCCGTGGGATCAACTGGCGTTCTGGGCCATCACCGTGGGATCGAACCTGATCTCGGCGGTGCCCGTGATGGGCGCCCAGATCCGCTTCCTGGTCCTGGGCGGTCATACCGTCAACGCCAATGCCTTGCTCCGCTTTTATGTCCTGCACTGTGTGATTCTGCCGCTGCTCGCCGCGATCTTCGTGGCGGTTCATTTTTGGCGGATTCGGAAGGACGGCGGGATCTACACGGGAGAGAGTGTGCGCCATGAGTGAGCCCAAGGACTTCGTGGCCGCCATGGATTCCGACAGCCGCAAGACTCCGATGCGTGTCGCGTTCGTCACGCGGCGGACTTCGCCCCAGGTGAAGGCGCACGACGACGATTATGTGATGACGTTTCCGGAAGGGCTGTTTCGGGCGTCGGTGGCGGTGGAGGTGCTGTCCCTGATTCTGGTGGTGATCTCGCTGCTGTGGAACGCGCCCCTCGAGGAACTTGCCGACCCGATGCAGACGCCCAACCCGGCCAAGGCGCCCTGGTACTTTCTGGGGCTCCAGGAGTTGCTGCACTACTTTCCACCGGTGGTGGCCGGGGTCCTGATTCCGACTCTGGTCATTCTTGCCTTGATCGTCATTCCGTACTTCAGGCTCAACTTGGAGGCCGAAGGAATGTGGCTGCGGAATCGCCAGCATCGACTCCGGATCGTAACCGTTGTGACGGTGGCTTTCTCGCTGTTCCTGCTTTACTTCCAGGTCTATGTCTCGCTCGTTCCGACTTGGTTAATCGCAGGGCTGATGTTCTACTCCGCCTCAAGCCGGCCGGCGCCCGGCCGGTTCCGCCGGTGGTTGGCTACGAAGCCCATCTCCTTCTGGATCATGACCTGGTTTCTGATCCAGGCGTCGGTGCTGACCATCATCGGGACGTTTTTCCGCGGTCCGGGCTGGTCCTTTGTGATGCCCTGGAGCGGTGAAATATGAGCCTCCGCGACAAAGTCCGCTCGGTTTGGCGGTATCTGTTCGGCGATGCCGTCAGCGCATTCGGCACGCTCAGTATAGTGCTCTTGATCCTGCTCGCCATCGTTCCCGCCAAGGACCATTTCCGGGAGTGGCTCTCCTATCAGAATCAATACCTGCGTTTGATCCGCGGTCGCGGCGATGCGACATCGCTCAACCGGCGCTTTCAGGGCGGGACGCAGCAGATCTGGTTGCCGGATCTGGGCGTCGTGGACCGCTGCGGCACCTGTCATGTGGCGCTCAAGGAAGCGAGCCTGGTGGATGTGAAGACGCAGCCGTTCCGTCCGCATCCGCCCATGCCGCACACCCTCACGGAGTTTGGTTGCGTGATGTGCCACCGCGGGCAGGGCGCCGCTACCACGGTAGAAGAGGCCCACAGCAGTACCAAGGCGTGGGAAGAACCGATCCTGCCGGCGCGGTATCTGGAGGCCTCCTGTGGCCAGTGCCACCTGGACCGGCCGGTGGGCACGCCGCGCTTGAACCTGGGGCGCGACACGCTCGCCCAATATGGCTGCGTGCACTGCCACATGGTCAAGACGCCGGAAGGTGTCGCCATGACGGGATCGGATGACCCGCCTCCCTTGGTTCACATCGGCGAAAAGACCAGCCGCGAATGGATCGCGGCGTGGCTCAGAAATCCGCAAGCGTATGCCGGCTCGGCCACCATGCCGAACTTCCAGTTGCCGGATGAAGACATTCGCGACATCTCCGCGTTCCTGATCGCGCAAAGCACGCCTTCCGAGGCGCGCAAAGGACGGGAAGCGGCGCCGACTGCGAGTCAGGATGCCGCCGCCGTGCAGGCCGGCACCAGCCTTTACGGAGAATCCTTCTGCTCCTCGTGTCATGCCATGCAGAATGCCGCCGGGCTGCTGGTGGGCGGAAACATTGGTCCGGAGCTTACGCGGGTCGGTTCAAAAGTGAAGACCGAATGGCTTGCGGAATGGCTGCGCGACCCCAAGACCTTCGACCCGGACACCCGGATGCCGCACTACCGTTTGGAATCCAAGCAGATTGGGTTGCTGATCGGGTTTCTATCCAGCAAGACCGACCCCGACATTTTGGGGAACACTCATTTTGAGGCGGCCACACAGGCTCAGATCGATCAAGGGAAGACTCGGGTGATCGAGCGTGGCTGCGCCAACTGTCACGCCATTAACGGCGTGAAGAAAGCCGAGAACTTCGCGCCGGAGCTGACGCTGGTGGGCAGCCGTCCCCTGGTGAAAATCCTGTTCGCGCCCGGAGTGCCTCACACTCTGGCGGATTATATCGGCGCTAAGATTCGGCAGCCTCGTTCGTTCGGCAACGCTTTGAAGATGCCGCAGTACACCCTGGCGCCTCAGCAATTGGACGCGCTGGCGACGGCCTTGCTCGCGCAGACCCAGAGGGCGCAGACCATGCCGGTGTCTTTGCGGGTTCCGGGGCACGCGCAGACCAACTACCAGCCCGCGGGCAGAGCCGGCCGCCTGATCGACGACATGCGCTGCTTCAGCTGTCACACCTTCAACGGGAGGGGAGGCGACCTGGCGCCGGATCTGACCTGGGAAGGAAGCTCGGTGCAGAGGGCCTGGCTGGTCAACTTCCTGAAGAATCCGGCCACGCTTCGGCCCTCCCTGATCCGCCGCATGCCCAAGTTCAATGTCACCGATGCCGAGGCCAATACCCTGGCCGACTACATCATGACGGTTTACCAGACTGCGGCCGTCGATCAGGAATCCATCGATTCTTCGCATTTCACCGCGGCCGACGTGGAGCAGGGCAAGGAACTGTTCTATGGAAAGTATTCATGCAAGTCCTGCCACATCGTCGACCCGAATAAGGATAAGGGATACGTTGGCCCAACCCTGACCCAGGTTGGATCGCGTCTGACCGCCCCCTGGATTTCCCAGTGGCTGAAGAACTCGCAGAGCCTCCGTCCGGGTACTTTGGAGCCGGTCTGGAATATGAATGAGGAAGACTCCAAAGCCATTACGGCATTCCTCATGGCGCAAAAGGGCGCGCCCCGCAAGGAGGTAGCTCAACAGTGAACTGGATCTTCTCCAATCGTCGCGCATGTTTCCGTCAAGACGCCTGTCTGGTTTGGATCATTCTCGCGCTGGGGATGACCAGCGCTTGCACACGGCGTGCGGGCGGACCCGGGGACGTGCGGCCGAAAGCCTTCGGCACGGCCTTGGTTGTGGTGAGCGGCGACAAGCAAGCGGCGGGCGTGGGGTCGGCCTTGGACCAACCGCTGGTGGTCCAGGTGAACGATGCAAAGGGAACCGCCGTCGCCGGCGCGCTGGTCAGTTTCGCCGGGGCCGGAGGCGCGACCGTCAATCCCGATCAGGGATTGACCGGACCCGACGGGCAGTTCACCGCCAGTGTAAGCCTGGGCGGCGTTCACGGCTGGTATCGGATCACCGCTACCACTCGCGACTCCTCCGGCAAGGCCGCTGAAGTTCACATCGATGCGATCGCGCTGGGTTATCAGGAGATGTTGGGCGAGAAGGTGAGCGAGATTCATTGTGTGCGCTGCCACGATTCCGAGTCGACCCCGGAACGCGTGTCCAATCACGACAACCTGACCGCTCAGGCCCATGCCTTCACGGATGGCGCTACCCTGAATGCAATGACCGACGCGAATCTGGTTGCGATCATCACCCACGGCGGCCCGGCGCTCGGCAAGTCCGCCGAGATGCCGCCCTACGCAAACACGCTCAGCAAATCGCAGATTGATGCATTAGTCGCCCTGCTTCGCGCCCTTGCCGATCCTCCTTATCGTCCTCAGGGGATCTTCAATGCGAGCAACTAGCCCGCAAAGTGTCTGGCGGCACCCTCATTACAAGCCAAGGAAACGCTGCCGCCGCGCTCCGTTTTGCGGGCTGCTATTCAGAAGTTTTCTGTTTTGCGCGTTCCTGCTTCACGGCCCGGCCGGGGCCCAGGTGCTCTCGCCCGAGGAGATTCGCGATCCTCAAATGAGCGCCTTACAGCGGCAGTATCAGGCTGAGCTGAAGCTCATCACGACGGCGGCCGCGGCGCACAGCTTCCCCTATCATTTCTACTTCAGCCGGACTCTGGATCTTCCCGAGAAACAGCAGGGCATCAGCGATCAACGTTCTGTCCAGTTCGATCGCTATCAGGGCAAGATCGTGCTCAAGATCACCGGGAACTATTTCGCTTCCTATTCAGAGGATCTGTTGGGTCCGCAGCAACGGGCGCGGAAAACTTATGAGGACGTGATGCTCCCGCTCTTACAGGCATCCGTCAAGGCGCTGGAGAACGCCGACGCGCCCGAAGCCTTCGCGTTTGAGATTTCCCACCACGTGCGCAAGAAGGTCCTGGGCGTTTCCTCCGAGGGCGTCGAGAACGTGGTGTTGATCCTTCCCAAGGATTCCGCGCAGCGCCTGGTGGCCGCAACCGACCCGAAATTGCAGCAGGCGGCGATCCTCGAAGGCCAGACGTATCTGAACGCCGTCCCGATTTCGCTTTGGCCGGCGCCCGCGGGAGAGGTTGCTCAAGCGCAACCCCCAACGCCGGAGAAGTCCGCCCCGACGCCCGGGAAGGCTGCCGCGGTTCCGCCTCTGCCGATCGTGTCGCCGCGCTTGACCAAGGACCTCGGCGCTCCGGATCGCCTGGCAATGGTGTCGCCCGCGATCCTGGCGAAAGGGCCCACGCCGCCAGGCGCCGCTTCGGTGAATGACGCTGCTTCGCGGGATAGTTCCACGTCGCGGGATACTTCCCCGGAGGCGATGAAGAACCTGCAGAACTCCTATCAGTCCGATCTCGACAGGATGGTTCAGGAAGTCAATTCGCAGGCGCATTTTGTCCGCTATGCTCCGCCCGCGTTCATCCCTTTTCACAGCGGTCTGTATCTGCAGCTCTCCGTCGCCACTACGCTCCCGCAGAGCGCCGCCGGATCGCAGTACAAGCTGGCCGCGTTGGCCTTTGACCAGCACATCGCGCATCTGATTCGCCCGGTGCTTGCGTACTTCAAGACGCCGGGAGATTTCGACGGGATCGACTTCAGCACGTCGATTCGATTGGAAGGCGATCCGTCCTCCGATGGCAGCCCGGTCGCGGTAGAGTTCATCTTTCCGCTGGCCCTGCTGCGCAATTACGCCCAGTTCGACTCTACCGGGCAACAATTGATCGACGCGGGTTTTGTCCTGATTAACGGCGAGCGAATCAGCCTCAATCTGCAAATGGCGGAGGCCGCCTTCCAGGCTAAGTGAAACGCGGGTAAGGTATCCCGGTGATTTCGTTGGTCACGCGGAAAGCCGGCACTCGCGGGGTTTGTGGCGCACGCACTCTTGCGTGCCGCGTCAACTCCTGCCGACCCAAGGCTCCAGCTCACAACACGTGGCGTCGAGACGAGTCTCGACGCGGCAGGCAAGAGTGCGAGGCAAGAGTGCGTGCGCCACAACATTGCCATCGCCCTAACGTAATCGCCGGGACGGCTTACTAGCCCGCAAAGGGTGCGGCGGCACCCCCAACGCAAACCGGTAACAATGCCGCCGCGCTCCGTTTTGCGGGCTGGTACTCAGAAGCAGCGTTTCTTCAGATCGCTGCAGACCGGCGAGACCCACTGATACGCCGCGCTTAGGATCAATCCGGCCGCAAGCCTCTGCTTACGAGCGCCGTCCGGTTGGAACGGCCGCGCTCCGCCAGGGTCCTTTGAATACATGCCGAGAATCCGTTCGATCTGGCCGGAGGAGACAGACTGCTCCCAGCCGAAAAATGCGGCAACTGCTCTCACCTGGTCCACATCGATATCCGCCATGCTACGGCGCACGCTCCCTTTCAAATGACCACCGATGGTTTCGTGCCGTACCGTTCTGCTATCGTTACGACGCTGCACGACCGATTGAGCGGCTTCGCTCAACTCATCAAGGTCTATCGCACCCCTCAGGACGGTGAAAAGCGCTACAACCCCGCCGAAGTCCAATCTGTGGAGGTGGTCCCAGTTTACGGACAACCCGATCCTGAGCGCATCTGCACGTCGATTGTCGAGCGATCCAATCTCAGTCTGCGCATGGGCGTGCTCCGCTTTACGCGCCTGACGAATGCCTTCTCCAAGAAGTGGGAAAATCACGCAGCGGCCATCATGCTGTGGTACGCCTACTACAACTTCTGCCGCATCCATAAATCCTTGCGCGTCACTCCCGCGATGGAGGCAGGTATCGCCGATCACGTGTGGGAACTCACGGAACTGTTGGCTTTTTCCTCCGAATGATGAATGTTGCCTCAGCGGGTTTGGTCGCTCCGTAGAAAACACGCAATAACGCCGACACTTCGTCCAAATCGTCGTTTAGTTGAGCGGAGAACGCAGGCCACGTCCACGTCTCAGTGGGGTTTATGATGACCGGAGGAAATCCTGCTGAGTAGAAAGCTGCGGGGTAACCCATCTCGACTGTCGGAGTGGATTGCCACGGGTACGTCTGCGTTAGAGAGGACTAATCGGGTTCGCCGCCTTAGAGAGGTAAAGTCGAAGCGTCGTAGGGCCAGCGCCGCGATCACTCCCCTTGTGGATCTGAAATTCTGAAAGCCCCAGTATCTTTGGATTATCGCCAGTTACCAAGATCGTTCGCCCCTGTAATTCCGCGCCTTCGTAGCGCAATTGTAGATGGAGGTCTGGGAGGGTATTCGGAGCCGGGACGGATGATCGTGCGCTTTCAGCCATTCTCGCTATCACCCCAGCCATCTGCGTCAAAGCGGGATCTTGGGTCTTGTCCGCGTTTCGGGTCCCGATCATGAGGCTGATGCTATCTAGTTGACCTCGCGTATACTCCTGCTGGCGCAGACTGATGTCTAACTTGGACTGAAGATCGGTCTGCTTCCCGTCACTTCTTTATCCGAACGATAGGCTTGAATTTGCTGTAGACCAGTAAAAAGTACACCGAGGCCAGCGAGCACAGACACTATCACAACAGCAAGATGCTTTTGCTTCTTGTCTGCCAGTCCTACAACGGCCAAGTATCCTCCATAAGCTCCCAGTGCAAGAGGGAACAGAGCCAGCCCCAAGAAACTGACGATGTAAGAAAGCACCAGAGAATCATATCACCTGGATTTTTCTGGACCAACGCACCTTTCAGGCACTACCCACCGGTATGCACCGGCTGCGCGGTAGGGTAATATTGGACGATGACATCGTATTCCAATGTGCGCTCTCTTATCTGGATATTCGTGGTCCTGGCCGCGTTGGCGGCTCCGGTCTCTTTCGGAGCGGCCGCCGACCGGCAGCAGGGTCAGGCGCAGGTGCTCGATCACGCGGAATTGCCCTGCACGAATTGTTTCTTTGGAACCAGCGATCATTACTACTGCCTCGCCGTGGAAGACAAGGTTCTGATCGGCTACCAAAGGGTGCCGGTCTTCAACTGGCGGAACAACTCGAAGAATTACTTCACCAAGGTGCGCCCGGCGTGGCAGTTCTGGACCGCGCCCGGTGAGACCGTCCCGATCAGCTATGACTCGAAGCACGTCTGGGTCAGCCGTACGAACGGTAAGCAAGTAAGGCTCGTGCAAGATTACTCGCGGGACATCTTCACCAACAATGACCGATGCCGGGAGGTTGTGAAGGCGAAGGCGCATTAGATCATTTTTGGATTAGGGTAGACCCGTTTCACGGAGCCCGTAATCGTGTTCTCAAGAGCCTGAACGCAAGATGCTCGACCGCGCGGTTTGCTACCATCTTGAATGGCTCCGGTGCGCCTCCACGGTTGCGCCAAATTGAGGTTGTGCCAATTGGCATACCTTGATCCTAAAAAACTGCCTCGGCTCAGTGAGTGGAAGTGTTACCTGGAGGCTCTCGAATCAGTCATTTCTATATAGGCCGCTTTTGATGACGACAAACACGAATTTCACTGAATCACCGCCGGAAGTGCATGCGCCCGGCCAACCAGGGCGTACGCCCGCTGGACCCCGTAAACCAAAGAAACGAGGGCTGATCTGGGTTCTCTTCCTGCTCATCATCGTAGGCATCGCGGGGTACGCGGTGTGGCGTGCCAGCCTGCCGCCCTCCCAGCAATTCGGCCCGGGCGGGGCAGGCCGAGGGGGCGGAGGCGGTGGCCGTGGCGGCGGACGAGCCGCAGGTTTGGGTCCGGTGCCGGTAGTCGTGGACAAAGTCACACGTTCCAGCATCCCTGTCTATCTGAACGGGCTGGGCAATGTGACTGCCTTCTACACCGTTACGGTGAAGTCGAGGGTTGACGGCCAGTTGATGAAGGTCGATTTCAACGAAGGCGATTTTGTCAAAGAGGGACAGGTTTTGGCGGAAATCGACCCCCGTCCTTATCAGGTTCAACTGGATTTGGCTCAAGGTACGCTCGCGCGCGACACGGCGCTGCTGAACAACGACAGGCTGGATCTTGAGCGCTATAGAGGGGCGATCGCCACCGACGCCATTCCGAAACAGCAGTTGGACACGCAAGCTGCGCTCGTTGCGCAGCTCGAAGGCACCATCAAGACGGACACGGCCAACGTCGATAGCGCCAAGCTAAATTTGACTTATGCCAAGGTCACGGCGCCGATCACGGGTGTCGTGGGCCTGCGCCTGGTGGATCCCGGCAATATCGTCCACGCGACCGACTCAAACGGCATGCTGGTGATCACCCAGCTTCAGCCGATCGCCGTGCTGTTTACCATCCCCGAGGATAGCCTTCCGCAGGTCACGCAAAAACTGCGAGCCGGAGCCCATCTGCCGGCGGATGCGTATAACCGCGATAATTCCAAGAAGTTGGCGTCCGGCGTGCTGGTGACCATGGATAACCAGATCGATAGCACTACCGGCACCTCTAGGCTGAAAGCGGTCTTCGACAACACCGACAACGCGCTCTTTCCGCAGCAATTCGTCAATATCCGCCTGTTGGTGGATACGTTGACGAATCAACTCGTCGTCCCGAACGTGGCGGTCCAGAATGGCCAGCAGGGCACGTTCGTCTACGTCGTGGATGACGATTCCAGGGTGCACCTGAAACCGGTTCAGGTGGGAACCACGACCCAGACGTCAGCCGACATTCTCGGCGGCATCTCGGACGGAGACCGGGTGGTGGTCGATGGCACCGATCGGCTGATCGAGGGCGCGCTGGTCAGGGTAAGGAAAGCGGGAGAGCTCGAGAACCCGCCCGGCTTCGACCCGACCGCCGGCGGCGGTGGCGGTGGTGGACGCGGCCGAGGCGGCAAGAACGGCGACGGGAAGAAAGGCGACGGTAACTTCAAGAAGGGCCAGGGCAGGGGCGCGAATCAGTGAGTCCCTCTCGAATCTTCATCCTGAGGCCGGTGGCGACGTCGCTGATGATGGCGGGCGTGGTGCTCGTCGGTTTCGTCGCGTTCCAGCAGCTTCCGGTCTCGGCGCTGCCGCAGGTCGATTACCCGACCATGCAGATCCAGACGTTTTACCCTGGCGGGAGTCCCGAGGTGGTGACGTCTTCAATCACCGCGCCGCTCGAGAAGCAGTTCGGGCAGGTGCCGGGGCTGACCCAGATGACGTCGATCAGCTCCTTTGGCAGTTCGCTGATCACTCTGCAATTTTCACTCGAACTCAGCATCGACGTCGCCGAGCAGGAAGTGCAGGCTGCCATCAATGCGGCCACGACTTTTCTTCCTAAAGATCTGCCGGTTCCCCCGGTTTACAGCAAGACGAATCCGGCCGACGCGCCAATTCTGACGCTCGCCATTACGTCTACGACCATCCCGCTGCCTAAGGTCGAAGAGCTGGCTGAAACGCGCATGGCGCAGAGAATTTCGCAGCTGAAGGGCGTCGGTCTGGTGAGCATCAGCGGCGGGCAGCGTCCGGCCGTCCGGGTGCAGGCGAATCCCACGGCGCTCGCATCTTATGGCCTGAGCCTGGAGAATCTGCGAACCGCGCTGGCCAGCGCGAACGTGAACCAGGCCAAGGGCAGCTTCGACGGGCCGGATCAAGCCTGGACCATTAACGACAACGATCAGCTTCAGGCCGGCGCCCAATACAAGCCGATCATCATCGCTTACCGCAACGGCGCGCCGGTGCGCATCTCCGACGTGGCCAACGTGATCGACGGCGCCGAAAATACGCGGCTCGCCGCTTGGGTGAACGCCGACCCGGCGATCGTTTTGAATATTCAGCGTCAGCCTGGAACCAACATCATCAGCGTCGTCGATACGGTTCAGGCGCTGCTTCCGCAAATCGAGGCGTCCCTTCCGCAAGGGATCGGAGTGAAGGTGATCAGCGACCGCACCACCACCATCCGCGCCTCGGTGAAGGATGTCGAATTCGAACTGATGCTCACCACGGTGCTGGTGGTTCTGGTCATCTTTCTGTTCCTGCGCAGCGCCTCGGCGACCATCATCCCGGGTATTGCCGTGCCGCTTTCGCTGGTGGGCACGTTCGCGGTCATGTACCTGCTCGGCTACAGCTTGGACAATCTTTCGCTGATGGCGCTCACCATCTCCACCGGTTTCGTGGTGGATGACGCGATCGTCATGATCGAAAACATCTCGCGCTATCTCGAGATGGGCGATGCGCCGATGCAAGCCGCTCTCAGGGGATCCGAGGAGATCGGATTCACCATCGTTTCGTTGACCGTCTCGCTGATCGCGGTGCTGATACCCCTGCTGTTCATGGCGGATATCGTCGGCCGCCTGTTCCGCGAATTCGCGGTGACTCTGGCGGTCACTATCATGTTTTCGGCGTTTGTGTCCTTGACGCTTACCCCCATGATGGCGGCTCGTATTCTGAGGCACCGTCCGGAGTCCGAGCAGGGCCGCTTGTACCGTTGGTCGGAGTGGTGCTTCGTGAAGACCATCGAACTGTACGGCAGGATGGTGCAGGTGGTGCTGCGTCATCAACCCCTGACGCTGCTGGTGGCGGCGGGCACGCTCGGCCTTACCATTTACCTGTACATCATTGTCCCCAAGGGATTCTTCCCGGTGCAGGATACCGGCGCCATCCTCGGAATTTCGCAGGCGCCCGAGACGGTATCTTTTCCCGCCATGTCCCGGCTGCAGCAGAGGCTGGTCGAGGTGATCCGCCAGGATCCGGCGGTGGAGAATCTCACATCGTTCATCGGCGCCGACGGCGTGAACACCACCATGAACAGCGGCCGTATCCAGATTACGCTGAAACCGCTCGAAGAGCGGGCCGACGTGACTGCGGTTGACGTGATCCGGCGGCTCCAGCCGAAACTGCAAGAGGTCACGGGCATCGAGCTCTACATGCAGCCGGTGCAGGATCTGACGGTGGAAGACCGGATCAGCCGGACGCAATACCAATACGCGCTCGATGCGCCGGATAAGGGGTTGCTCGATCTGTGGGTCCCGCGGCTTCTGGACCGGTTGAAACAGCTGCCGGAACTGCGCGATGTCGCAAGCGATCAGCAGAACAACGGACTGGGACTGCTGGTCAATATCGATCGCGACACGGCCGGCAGACTGGGGATCACCCCGCAGAACGTCGATGACGCGCTGTACGACTCCTTCGGCCAGAGGCAGGTATCGACCATCTATACCCAGACCAATCAGTTCCATGTGATTCTCGAGGTGGCTCCCAACTACCAGCACGACACGGCAGCCTTGAGCGACATGTATGTTCCGATCGGGTCGGCGTCGGCCAATCTGGCCTCGACCATTGCCTTGGCGGGGACCAATACCGCTCTTACCGGGGCGGCGACCATCCCGCCGGCCCCGCTCCGAACGTTTGTACACGCGGATTCGATTCCGTCCCCTATTACGATTAACCACCAGAGCCAGTTCCCGGTGGTCACGGTTTCGTTCAATTTGGCTCCGGGGGCGTCGCTTGGCGCGGCGGTTCAGCACATCAAGGACACCACCAAGTCTCTGGGGATGCCGGCCAGCATCGAGCCCACCTTCCAGGGCACGGCCCACGCGTTTGAATCGTCGCTCGCCAACGAATCGATTTTGATCATCGCGGCCATCGTCACGGTCTACATCGTTCTCGGCGTGTTGTATGAAAGCTTTATTCACCCCGTCACGATTCTTTCCACCTTGCCGTCGGCCGGCGTAGGAGCCATATTGGCCCTGGTTCTGTTTAAAGAGGATCTGGACGTGATCGCGCTGATCGGCATCATCCTTCTGATCGGCATTGTGAAAAAGAACGCCATCATGATGATCGACTTCGCGCTCGAAGCCGAGCGGAATGAAGGGAAGACGCCTACCGAAGCGATCTACCAGGCGTGCCTGCTGCGCTTCCGCCCGATCATGATGACCACCATGGCCGCCCTGCTCGGCGCCGTGCCGCTCGCTTTCGGCAGCGGCGTGGGTTCGGAGCTGCGAAAACCGCTGGGCATTTGCATCATCGGCGGACTTCTGGTCAGCCAAGTGCTGACGCTTTTCACCACGCCCGTGATCTATTTGTTCTTTGGCCGGATCGCCGCCTGGGTCGGCGGGCCCCGCCGCTCCGAGGAAGGCGAAACGCTCGAGTCCGTACCTTCGTTGACCTAAGGCCGCCCTATGAACATTTCCGCTCCATTCATTCGTAGACCGGTGGCTTCGACGCTTCTGCTGACTGCGCTGACGCTCGCCGGCGGAATCGCCTACACGCTGTTGCCGGTTTCCGCGTTGCCGGAGGTTGACTTCCCTACCATCAACGTCAGCGCCGGCCTGCCGGGAGCGAGCCCCATGGTGATGGCGGCGTCGGTCGCGACTCCCCTGGAGAAGCAGTTCACACGCATTGCGGGCGTCACGGAGATGACCTCCAGAAGCGCTGTTGGATCCGCGAACATCACGCTCCAATTCGACCTGAGCCGCGATATCAACGCAGCAGCTCGCGAAGTCCAGGCGGCGATCAACTCCGCCGTCGGATTTCTTCCTTCGAATCTTCCCTCGCTTCCCAGATACCGCAAGATCAATCCGGCCGATCAGCCCATCCTGCTGATGACGCTCGAGTCGGATGTGGTGCCGAGGCCGCAGTTGTACGACCTCGCCTCCTCAGTGTTTGCGCAGAAGCTGTCGCAGGTCCAGGGCGTCGGCCAGGTTTCCGTGGGGGGAAGCTCGCTTCCCGCGGTTCGAGTGGAAGTGAACCCGCAGCCGCTCTCGGTTTACAACGTGGGCCTCGATCAAATCGGCTCGTTTCTTCAAAGCGCCAACGCGAACCGGCCAAAAGGGTCGCTCGCAAACGACCAAACCCAGATTCCGATCTACGCAACCGACCAGCTGTTCCTGGCGAAGGAATACAAGGATCTGGTGGTGGTTTACCGGAAAGGCGCGCCGGTCCGCCTGTCGGACCTCGGCCGCGTCATCGACGCGAATGAAGATATCCGGAACCTTGGTCTGGTGAACGGCAATCCGATGGTTCAGATTCAGATTAACCGCCAGCCGAATGCGAATATCGTCGAAACGGTCGGGCGGATCAAGGCGCTGATGCCGCAGTTCGAAGCCCAGCTTCCGCCATCCGTCCGTTTCAAGATCGCGAGCGACCGTACCATCACCACCCACGATTCCATGAGGGATGCCCAGCGCAACATGGTGGTCTCCATCGGGCTGGTGATTTTGGTCGTGTTCATCTTCCTTCGGAGCGGCTGGTCGACCTTTATTCCGAGCATATCGGTGCCGGTGTCCATCATCGCCACGTTTGGGGCCATGTATCTGATCGGGTACACCCTGGACAATCTCTCGATGATGGCCCTGACCATCGCCACGGGATTCGTGGTTGACGACGCCATTGTGGTCATTGAAAACATCACCCGCCATATCGAGAATGGATTGAAACCGATGCAGGCCGCTCTCAAAGGGGCGGAAGAGATCGGGTTCACGGTTTTGTCGATGAGCATTTCGCTGATTGCCGTCTTCATTCCCATCCTCATGATGAGCGGCGTGGTGGGGCGTCTGTTCCGTGAATTCGCTGTGATTCTTTCGGTCGCCATCGCCTTGTCCATGGTGATCTCCCTCACCGTCACTCCCATGATGTGCGCATGGCTCCTCGAACCACGCCGCACCCACGGATACCTCTACAACCAGACGGAAAAATTCTATCGCTGGATCATCTCCACTTACGCCGCCGCCCTCGACGTCGTGCTGGAACATCCCGCGGCCATCCTGCTGGTTTTGATGCTTACCATGGGCGTCAACGTATACCTTTACATCCGCGTCCCGAAGGGATTTTTCCCGCAGCAGGATACGGGACGTTTGCAGGGAGCGATCGTGGGCCAGCAGCACATCTCCTACCAGGCGCTGGTGGATAAGGCGAAATGGTTCGAAGAGCAGGTCCGGAAGGACCCGGATGTTGAAACCGTCACCATGGTCGCGGGTACCAGCGGAGGCGGATTCGGCGGGAACAACGCCGGCATGAACGTTCAGCTCAAGCCGGTGGGGGTTCGTCAGAGTACGTCGGACCAGGTGATCGCTCGTTTGCGGCGCCAGACTTCGGGTGTGCCGGGGGCCGTTTTGTTCCTCCAGAATTCGCAGGATGTGCGCATCGGCGGTCGCCAAGGCAACGCTCAGTATCAATACACGCTGCAGGCGCCCGACTTCGAGTCTCTGGCGGAGTGGGGCCCGAAGGTTCTACAGGCGTTCTCGACGCTTCCGGAGATTGCCGACGTCAGTTCGGACCAGCAGAATTCCGGCTTGTCCTCGAACGTAGTGATCGACCGCGATACCGCATCGCGCCTCGGTCTCACGGCACAGGCGGTCGACTCCGCGCTGTATGACTCCTTCGGCCAGCGTCAGGTTTCGGTGATGTATAAGTCGATCAATCAATATCACGTGGTTCTGGCGCTGCAACAGCAATGGTGGGAAAGCCCGGACTTCCTGAAGACGATCTACGTACAGACCCCCCGAGGCACCGACGTTCCGTTGTCCACCTTCACGCATTTCACGCAAGGGATCACGCCCATTTCCCTGCCGCACCAAGGACAATTTCCGGCGACGACATTTTCATTCAATCTGGCCGAGGATGTTCCGCTGAGCGACGCCGTGCTCGCCATCAACCGGGCGGAAGTGGAGATGGGTCTGCCTGTCAACATCACGGGCAAATTCGCCGGAACTGCGGGGGCTTATCAACAGGCGCTTTCGAACCAACCCATCCTGATTGGGACGGCCCTCCTGTGCGTTTATATCGTGTTGGGAATTCTGTACGAGAGCCTGATACATCCTCTGACCATCATCTCCACGCTGCCCTCGGCCGGCGTGGGCGCGCTGATGGCCATGGTCCTGTTCAAGAGCAATCTGGACCTGATTGGAATGATCGGCATCATCCTGCTGATCGGCATCGTGAAGAAGAACGCGATCATGATGATCGATTTCGCGCTGGCGGCCGAACGGAACGAGGGCATGAATACGCGCGAGGCGATCTACCAGGCCTGCTTGCTCCGGTTCCGGCCCATCATGATGACCACCATGTGCGCGCTGCTGGGCGGTATGCCGATGGCGCTCGGCTGGGGCGCGGGATCGGAGTTGCGCAAGCCGCTCGGCATCGCCATCGTGGGCGGCCTGGCGGTTAGCCAGATGTTGACTTTGTTTACGACTCCCGTAATTTATCTTTATCTCGACAGGCTCCGCAAGAGGTTTGCCCGGAAGCAACCCGAATACTTGCACCGTCCCGGGTTCCTGGTTCCCGGCGGGCTCGCGGAGAGCGGTGATTGATGACGCGACATTGGATAACAGGAGCCGCCGCGGCGCTCTTATGCTCATCTTGTATGATCGGCCCGAAGTACCAGCGGCCCGTGGCGCAGATGCCGGCGACCCTCAAGGAAATGGCCGCCAACGATCAATGGAAGATGGCCACTCCCAGCGACGGCCTGATGAAAGGCAAGTGGTGGGAGATTTTTGGCGACCCCCAACTGAACGGGCTCGAAGAATTAGTATCCATCAACAATCAAAACGTAAAGCAGGCGGAAGCGCAGTTTCGCCAGGCGCGGGCGGCGGTGGATACCAACCACGCCAACTACTATCCGACCATCGGATCGGCCCCCGCGATCACCCAAACCGACATCGGGAAGCAGGCAAGAGGTTCCGGTGCAACCAGCCAGACTTTTTCGTTGCCGGTGACCGCGAGTTGGGAACCGGATCTGTGGGGACGGGTTCGCCTGGCGGTCCAGGCCGCCGTGGACAACGCGCAGGTGAGCGCGGCGGATCTCGAAAATATTCGTCTCAGCGCGCAGGCGCTGCTGGCGACCGATTACTTTGCGCTTGCGGCGAACGACATGCAGCAAGCGGTTTTGCACGACACGATCGACGCGTACGAGAAGAACCTGCAGCTCGCCTCCGATCGCTTCCGCTTCGGAGTGGCGTCGAGAAGCGACGTGGCCCTGGCGCAAACTCAGCTTGCGGGCGCGAGAGCTCAGAATACGGATCTGCATGTCGCGCGAGCGCAGTTCGAACACGCGATTGCCATGCTGACCGGCCAGCTGCCGGCTTCGCTTGAGATTGGAAGCGGCAAGATCAACGCCGCGCCTCCGCCCATCCCGATGGCGCTTCCTTCCCAGCTCCTGGAGCGGCGTCCCGACATCGCGGCCAATGAACGCCAGGTGGCGGCCGCCAATGCGAACATCGGCATCGCCGAGACCGCCTACTATCCCACCCTGACGCTCTCCGCAAGCGCGGGATTTCTTACGACGAATCTCGCGAATCTGATAACCTACGGCAGCCGGACCTGGTCGGCGGGCCCGTCGATCTCCCAAACGCTTTTTGATTTCGGCCGCCGGGGAGCGGCGCTCGATAGCGTTCATGCCTCCTACGACGCAACCGTTGCCGCATACCGGCAGACGGTTCTTGCCGCCTTCCAGGAAGTCGAAGACGATCTCTCGAATTTGCGTTATCTGGCGGAAGAAGCCGTGCAGCAGCGGGAAGCCGTGATTGCCGCCCAGGAGTCGCTGAGTCTGGAGTTGGACCGCTACAAGGCCGGAACCGATTCCTATCTGAGTGTCATCACGACCCAGACCATCGCCTTAAGCGACGAATTGACCGCCATCACCATTCTGCAGCGGCGCATGAGCGCGGCGGTGGATCTTGTCAAAGCCCTCGGCGGCGGCTGGGACAACTCGACCTTACCGCCGGAAAATGCTCTTCGTACGCTCACTATGGCCGATCCGAAGAACACGCAACAAGTGGCTCAGCCCGTGAGCAAGTAGCTGTTGAAGCAGAGCCGCCATGCGAGACAGGGCTGCGGAAAAAGTCCAACACAAAGTTGGCCGCTGATGAACACGGATAAACGCCGATTGAAAACAAGGTCCTTGCCGCCCGCGAATCCGCGTCCATCTGCGTTTATCGGCGGCCAGAAGTCTTTTTCAGCAACCTCGTGAGCATGCGCCGGTATGCACTTCGCCGCCTTGGCGTTCCGTCCTCCGTTTTGCGGACTGTTACCTATAAGGCGCGTGGGTGCTCGCCGGCCGGTACCCCGCGCCGCCGGCTTCCATCCTGCGAAGCAGGAACCAGATCGCGGCGAGCGTGATTGCAATCAGTAACGACGAGACGGCCAACCCCCAGCGGCGGTAATTCTTCTCCCGCAATGCCGCTTGCCCTACCTTTAGAGTTTCATCTGCAATCGCCATTCCAGCCAGAATCGGCTTGTGCATCTCGTCAGGATTGAAGGTGTGCATGGCGAGTTTTGCCTTCACCAGATTCTCCCGGCCGTCGGACAACCGCAATTGTGCTTCGGAGACCTCCATGCCGGATTTATCGGCGCTCATCAGGACGCCTTCGGAGCGTTTCAGCGCGGCATCGAGGCCGTCGACCCATCCCGCCATTTCCGCGGCTGCCTTGCCTCCGTCCGACGCCGCATCGTGACACTGCGTGCACACCGCTTTCGGACCCGAGAGCATGGCGGTGGAAGGCATCTGAATCCCGTGATTGGTATGGCAGACCACGCAGCCTCCGCCCCCGGGGGCCTCGGAAAAGAGCGGTTGATGGATGCTCTTGTCGTAGTTCTGCGCGAAAGAGACGTGACAGGTGCCGCAGACCGCGGAGACTGACGCGACCTCCGGCGGCTTGGCTCCATGATTGCCGTGGCAGGAAGCGCAGGTGGGTGCCGAGAGGTCGTTGCCCTTGGTGAGAGCGTTCCAGTGCACGCTGGTGTGGTATTTATCCAACTGGTCTGTCGGGATGCCGTATTTCGCCATGTGCTTGCTGTCGGCATGGCATTGTCCGCAGGTGTGTGGAACGTTGAGCGGATACACCGTCGCCCGCGGATCTTTCACCGCGCGGATATCGTGGACGCTGTGGCAATCGATGCAAGTGGCGACGTTTTCATCCCCGGTCGCCAGGCGTTTGCCGTGGATGCTGGTCTTATACAAGGTGAACTGATCGACGCGCGGCTGCGGACGGAATTTTCCCATGAACTTGGCGTCGCTGTGACACCGCGAGCAGAGCTGCGGGATCGCGGTCCGTTTGGGCTTGCCGAGGAACCCCTTGGCAGGGTCCATCGCGACGGACATATCGTCTTTGGTGCGGTCGCCACCGTGGCAATCGGCACAGCTCAATCCCTTGGACGAATGGATGTCGTCCTTGAACAGCGTCGCCGGTTTCTGCAAATCGTCAACCAGCGCGGAGTGACACGCGACGCAGGTATCGGTTACCGGCTGCTGGCCGGGCAGCAACACGGGAGCGAGGAACAGGGCCGCCGCGAATGTCAGTACCACGCGGAACGGTTTCATTTGTAGTACCCCAAGATGGTAAAGGTGATCAAGTAGCTGACCAGCGCCACACCGATGCCGGTAACCACGCGGGTCCGCGCTTCACCTGCGCGAGTGACTCCCCAGAACGGCAACAGAGCCCAGCCCACCGCCAACACGGCGAAACCGAGCAGCCCCATGATCTCCCCTTCGAAGATCCACACATGACTGGGAATCAATTTGAGCGTGTAGAACGTCGCCAGAAAGTACCATTCCGGACGAATTCCCTTGGGCGCGGAAGCGAATGGATCCGCTTTTTCTCCTAACTCCCAAGGGAAAATCGCCGCCAGCGCACCCAAGACGGCCAGCGCTCCGTACCACACCATCACCTCGCGCAGAAAGAAGTTGGGAAAGAACCGCATCTGCCGCACGCGCGATTCAGGAATCCAAGGCGGCGTGCTCATCCCGCTGGTTTGAACCAGCAATAGGTGCAGGGCGACCAGTCCTCCCGCGATCATCGGCAGCAGAATGACATGAAACGCGAAGAAGCGCGTGAGGGTCGCGCTACCCACGTCGTCGCCGCCGCGCAGGAATCGCGCCAGAGCCTCGCCGACAATCGGCGTGCTCGCCGCCACGTCGGTGCCCACCTTGGTCGCGAAATATGAAATCTGATTCCATGGCAAGAGGTAGCCGCTAAATCCGAAGGCCAGCATCAAGCCGAGGAGGGCGATGCCGCTCAGCCAGGTTAGTTCTCTGGGCCTGCGGTAGGCATGCGTAAACGCCACACTGAACATGTGGACGAAGGCGACAAAGATCAGCAAATTCGCCGACCAGCTGTGGATCGACCGAACCAGCCATCCGAACTGGACGCGCGTCATGATGAACCGGACGCTATCGAACGATTCCGCGACCGTCGGCCGATAGTAGAGCATCAGCAGCAGTCCGGTAACGATCTGCACGCCAAACAGGAACAGCGTGATTCCGCCGAAGTAATACCATCGTGTGGCCGAATGGACCGGCACCGTCTTGTGATCCAGAAACTCGCGGATGGCACTCAGCGGCAGCCGCTCATCCAGCCAACTGGCCGTCTTGGTCTTAATCTCCGTCGCAGTCATAGGCACTTTGCGCTACGTCCGTTTCGAGATCACGACATCGTCGCCCCGCACGTTCACAGCGAATTCCTCTAATCCCCTGGGCGGGGGACCGGAGACCACCCTGCCCGTCATGTCGTAGGTTCCGTTGTGGCACGCGCACCAGATCTGCTGGGTCGTATCCCGGTATTGGACCGTGCAGTTCAAGTGTGTGCAGACGGCGGAGAATGCCTTCCAGTCCGTCTGGTTGACGCGGACCAGAAGCGCCGGCTTGTTCCCGAATTTGATGATCTTGCCCGAGTTCGGCTTCAGATCCTGCACCTTACCTGCGGCGACTTCATTCACCGCAGCCTCGGTCACTTGGGGCGGCGCCATGAAACGGATCACCGGGTAGAGGAAGGAGGCGATGGAAGCGAGCGCCCCACCACCGACAACCCAGGAAAGCAACGTCCGGCGCTCCTGGCTCGGATTCTCACCCGCGGGGCCGGCGTCAAGGGGGGCTGTGCCGCATCCTGAACAACTTCCGGAAGACTGTTTTTGAGACATAGACACTTTCACACGGCAACTCGAAGGCCATAGCGCCTTAAGGCCATAGCCTCCTTCAGAGAACTAAATGGCAGCCCGTCAATAACCGATTCAATTTCAGGGCGTTTGAAAGGCCAGGGTCGGGTTTTGCGTCGAGTCGTGGCCACCACCTAGGCCATGCGCCGATGAGGCATTTGACCCAGGAAGGGCCTTCTCGCACCTATGCCGGGGCGTCTTGGCTCGATTGGCGCCTATCCTTATTCTAACCCGCTCTATCGTTTAGCACCATGTTTAGCCTGCAAAGGGTGCGGCGCACCCCCCTCATTGCAAGCCAAGTAAACGCTGCCGCCGGTTTTGCAGGCTGCTACTCAGAAGCGACGCTCCCGGAGTTGTGGCGAAAATGTGGATTGGTGCGCCGCTTGCTCATATATAACGACCGACTGTCTGTGTAAGCTGAAGGACGCAGGGCGTCGGCACTGGTTTTGCAGTGGCAACCTGCCGCCGGCTGGTTGGGTTTCAGAGTGTGTCTCGATCTATAGAGAAGAGTCGCCTGGACGCCGCCGAACCCAGTTCGGAGCCGGTGTTTTCCAAGGTGCGGGACTCAACGGCCGTGCTCGATGCCCTCAGAGCCGAGGTGCGCGAACTTCAGCTCCGAGTGGCTCGTCTGGAACAGCGCGGCGATCGCATGCCCGCGGAAGTTCCCATTCTTCTTGCGGGCGAGCCCGACCGAGGAGTGGAAGCGTTCAGCTTCTCTGACGGCGTATCCACTTTTGGCCGCGCGCTACTCGGTATCGCCGGAGCGTACATGCTTCGCGCGCTCACCGAGATAGGATTGTGGAGCACGACCGCCGGTGTCGGTGCCGGATTGGCCTACGCGGGCTTGTGGCTCTGGCTTGCTACCCGAACCCGTCCCGAGAAGCAACTGGCCGTGGTAGTGAATACCACGACGTCCTTGCTGATTCTCTGGCCGCTGGTCTGGGAAGCGACTTTGAAGTTCGGCGTGATCTCGACCGCAACAGCGGCTGCAGTTGTAGCGGGATTCGCTCTTGCGGCGCAAGCTTTGGCCTGGCAGAACAAGCTTGCGATTGTTGCCGGATTGGGCTCGTTCGCCTCGGCGTTCATCGCGATGGTCCTGTTACTGGGGACTCATGATTTGCTGCCGTTTGTATTCGCGCTGCTTGCGATCGCCGCTGGAGCCGAGTTTGCGGCGCTGTCCGGCCGCGCCACGGGGGCGCGGTGGTGGGTGGCCGGACTTACCGATCTCGCGATGTTGACCCTGGCCTGGCTGGTGAGCCGCCAAGGGGGCTTGCCGGAGGGCTACGCACCCGCTCCACTTGCCCGTGTGTTTGCCGCTCAAATCCTGATGATGGCCATTTACATCGCCAGCACGGTTACGGAGACCGTGGCGCGAAACTCCAGGTTCACGCCGGTGAGAGTCATCCAGGCGGGAACCGCTCTTCTGCTGGGGCTGGGCGGGATTTATGCGGTCGCAAAAGCAAATCCCTCTTCGGTTGTTGCAGTCGGTGTGGTGGTGCTCTTCGGCGCGGCGGGCTGCTATTCGATCTCGTTCAGGATCCGTGAAGACGGCAAGGAACGAAGCGAAAACGCGGCGGTTTACGGATGGTTCGGATTTTTCCTTGCGCTCGCGGCGGGCTTGCTCTTGTTCTCGTCCTGGGGTCAGATGGCGGTCTGGACTTCGCTTGCGGTCGCAGCCGGCTGGGCGCAACGCTCCTTCAGGTGGGGCGGCCTACAGATTCAGGATGCGGGTTTTCTACTCGTCGCTTCGGCGGTATCGGGCTCCTGGGAGGCCGCGAGATTGCAACTCTTCGGCGATGGGACGGCGCCAGTTCCGGGCTTTGCCGTGGGCTGGTTGTTCGTGGCTACGGTGCTGTGGTATCTACCGGCGCATCTCGAGCCCGAAATCCATTCCAGGCAGCGTTTCTCCATGGCATTGATCGGAGCGAATTTTATGTGGCTAGCGGCCGGCGCTGGCTCACACTGGCTCATCCTCGCATGGAGAGGCTTCGCGGCCGGGACCGGCATTGCGAACCAAGGGGCCCAGGTCCCATCGACGACGGTCGCAACCGCCGCCCTGATCTGCCTGTCGCTCGGGCTTGCGGTGTGCGGCGTGAAGTGGCGGAGGCGGGAACTGATCTGGGTGGTCTACGGCGCCATGGCGCTCGGCGCGTTCAAGCTTGCGACCATGGATTTCGCTTACGCCACGACTCTCCCCCTGGTCGTTTCGCTGTTGTTCTACGGCGGCGCACTGATCCTGCTTCCGCGAATCCTGGCGAAAAACAACTCCTGATTCGCCTTCCGATCGCGCGAAGCGATGTGTTAAGTGACGGAGCCTGCCTTCTCTCCGCTTCCGTCGCCGGCGATGGCTCACTCCCCGTACTCGCGCGTTGTGGCTCGCACCGGCTTCGCACCCCTTGATCTTGTGGGGTATCACCCAACTTCGCCGGTATTATCACTCTCGGGAGGCGCTTCAGCCGCGGAGAGCAAGACGCCTGATGGGCCGTCAGGGTCGTCTGGGGCCAGGCTACGTGAAGACTCTAGCAACGACCAAAAGAAGTAGTGCCTGGTATGGGTGATCTCGCGCACGACTGCGTTACGCGCCGCGATCCTAGCACCGATGTATTCCGAATACTGTCCCCCGTGGGGCCGGCGTCAGGAGTCGGGGGAGGGGTTTCTAAGCCTAAGCTTCCGAAGGATCAATCGGATGCAGGACTGACTAGAAGGCGTCTATGGCATGGAAAGTGCTTGCCGAAAGTGTGGTGCATCGTAAGTTCGTTCACGTTGCGAATGGGACGCAAATTGAGGAGGAGGGGCGGTACTTCACTCCGGTGAGCCTCGCCCTGGCGCTGTGGTCCTATGAGTCTCGGATGGCGCAAGAGTTGGGTCTAGGCCCCACCTTGAATGAAGGCGATCTGGGCCACCCGTTGGCGCTTCTGAACACCCCTCCCACTGAGTGGAGCAGGTCAACCTGATGCCCCAACAACTAAAGCGCCTTGCGATCGTCTTCCTGATCTTGGTGGGCAGTCTTATTGCTGCACGGCATTACCTCGTCCCCAAAACCTTCGGCGTGTTGGGACATTACCGGGCCGCGGCGATTGATGCCAATGCCGCCAAGCCGCTGGTCTATGCGGGACACGAAGCCTGCGCGGCCTGCCATCCAGACATCGCCACGATGCACGACGACGCCCGCCACCGGACGGTAGCTTGCGAGGTATGCCACGGCGCTCAAGCGGCTCACGTAGAATCGCCTGGGGATCACATACCGCCCGCTCCTCGCGAGCGGAGCCTTTGTCCGCTCTGCCATAGCTACAACACGTCGCGGCCCACGGGCTTCCCGCAAATCGATCCTGTCAGCCACAATCCAGGGCGGGCCTGCATCACCTGCCACAACCCTCACGCGCCGGTGCCTCCGCACACGCCACAGGAGTGCAGCGCCTGCCACGGCGAGATTGCCAGAACTAAGGCTCTCTCGAAGCACGCCGCCATTCCCTGCACCACGTGCCACGAGGTAGCAGAAAAGCACAAGATCACGCCAGTGCTCAGCACTCCAACCAAGCCGCAAACGCGCGAGTTCTGCGGACAGTGCCACAGCCAGGAGGCCAAAGCGGCGCGCGAAATCGCACGCGTCGACCTGAGTACCCATGGGGAGCGCTATGTCTGCTGGCAATGCCACTACGCTCACTCGCCGGAGGGCGCCGAATGAACACCGAAGCAAACCGTCCGCAAGAAGAACCGGGATCACCTGAGGAGGTCTCCCGCGACCGGCGGGAGTTCCTGAAGCAGTGCGCGGCAGCTGCTCCCCTACTTCTGGCGACCGTTCGGGTGGTGGAGGGAGCCGTCGCAAGTGCAAATGACGATAGCTACAAACCCGAAGAGCACAATTACGGCATGGGCATTGACGTGAGTAAGTGCATCGGCTGCGGCCGTTGCGCAGATGCCTGTAAGACGGAGAACAATGTGCCCCGCGAGCCGTTCTACTTCCGCACCTGGGTGGAGCGTTACGTCCTGACGGCCGACGGAGAAACCGTGGTAACCAGCCCCGATGGCGGCATCGAAGGCTTCCCGTCCACAGTCAGCGAGAAAGGCGTTCTGCGTACCTTCTTTGTGCCTAAGCTGTGCAACCAGTGCGCCAACCCGCCTTGCGTACAGGTCTGTCCCGTAGGCGCCACGTTTCTCACCCGCGACGGCGTCGTGCTGGTGGATAAGGACTATTGCATCGGCTGCCGCTACTGCATCCAGGCGTGCCCGTACGGGGCGCGCTTTCTGAACCCCATCACGCATACGGCGGAGAAGTGCACCTTCTGCTACCACCGTTTGGTGCAGGGGAAGGTGCCGGCCTGCGTGGAGGTCTGCCCCACCGGAGCCAGAATTTTCGGAGACGTGGGAGCTCGTAGCAGCCCGCTTGTCCGCTTTAAGCACTTCAATGAAATTCAAGTGCTCAAGCCTCAGCTGAATACCGAACCCAAGGTTTACTACGCCAATCTGGACGGGGAGGTGCGCTAGCCGTGGAGGATGTCGCCCAGCAGTTGACCGCTGTTCTGCAGCAGGTGTCCGGCTACATGTATCCCAACGAAGTTGGGCTGCAATGGGGTGTGCTGGTGGTCGTCTACCCGTACATCACCGGGCTAGTGGCAGGGGCGTTTATCCTGGCCTCGCTCGAGCGCGTCTTCCGGGTCAAGGAAGTGGAACCTACCTACCGGCTGGCCCTGTTGACGGCGTTGGCTTTCCTGCTGATTGCGCCCCTGCCGCTGCTACTCCACCTGGGGCATCCGGAGCGTTCCTTTGAAATCTTCTTCACTCCGAACGTGCATTCCGCCATGGCGATGTTCGGCTTCATCTATGCCTGGTATCTGACGGTCGTGCTGCTGTTGGAGATATGGTTCGACTATCGCAAAGACCTAGTGGTTTGGGCGCGAAACGAGCACGGGCTGCGTAAATGGATCCATCTCATCCTGACGCTGGGCGCCACGGACATCTCCGAAAAACCGGTGATGTTCGATCAAAAAGCCGTCCGGTTCATCACCATCATCGGCATTCCCTCGGCTTTTCTGCTACATGGCTACGTGGGGTTCATCTTCGGCTCCGTGAAAGCCAACCCCTGGTGGAGCAGCGTGCTGATTCCCGTCGTTTTCCTGTTCTCGGCCATCGTTTCCGGCATTGCCATGGTGCTCATCATTTACTTGCTGACCGGGCTGGTCCGGCGGAGCCTCGAAATGTCCTGCCTGGACAAACTGGCTTCTTTCCTCTTTTATGCCTTGGTCATGGACTTTTCGTTGGAGATTCTGGACTTCATCCACCGTCTCTACGAGGCCGAGGAATCCATCAAGATCCTGGGCACCTTGATTTCGACCCGTCTCTTTCTCAGCCTGGTGGTGTTGCAAGCGCTGGCCGGGACCGTACTGCCGCTGATTTGCCTGGCCTTTTTCAGCCCTGCGTTCGGCAGCCGTGCGCTCGTGCGGTTTCCAGAGGAGCTGCGGCGGCTCCTCTATCTTGCGAGCGCCGTCCTCATCCAGATCGGCATTTTCAGCACCCGGTGGAACGTCGTGATCGGTGGCCAACTGTTCTCCAAGAGCTTGCGCGGGCTGACGGTGTACAAGATGGAGTTGATGGGCTTGGAGGGCTTCTTCGTGTCGCTACTGCTGCTGGTGGCTCCGTTCGTCTTACTCTATATTCTCGTGAAGGTACTTCCGCCCTGGAAAGAAGCCTCCACCACATCGGTTGCGGAGCAGGCTGCCGGCGATTGATTTTACCTACCTCTGAATGTCGGGACGGATGGGATTTCGCATACGCCACGACTCTCCCCCTGGTTGTCTCCCGTTGTTCTACGGCGGCGCACTGATCCTGCTTCCGCGAATCCTGGCGAAATACAACTCCTGATTCGCCGCCTGGTCGTCTGGGGCCACGCGAAAGAGTTGGTAACGTCTCGGCGAGAATGAAGTAGTGCCTGGTATGGGTAATCTCGCGCAGGACCTGCGTTACGCGCTGCGAACGTTCCGGAAGTCGCCGGTATTCGTCACGATTGCGGTGCTGTCGCTCGCCCTCGGGATTGGCGCAAACACCGCCATCTTCACGCTGGTGGATCAGGTTCTGCTCCGGCTGCTTCCGGTCAAGGATCCGCAGCAGTTGGTCCTTCTCTGGAGCCGCGGCCCGCATTACGGGAGCAATAACGGCCGCTACAAGCTCTCCTATCCGATGTACGAAGACTTCCGCGATCACAACCAGGTGTTCAGCGGGACGTTCTGCCGCGACGAATTCTCGATGAGCGTGAGCGCCGAGGGCAAAGCGGAGCGCGTCGATGGCGAGCTCGTCTCGGGCACTTATTTTCCGGTGCTCGGCGTGGGAGCGGCGATCGGGCGCGTGTTTACTCCCGATGACGATAAGGCGCCCGGCGGGCATCCCATCGCCGTCATCAGCTATCGATACTGGGTGAGCCGTTTCGCAGCTAACCCGAACGTGCTCGGCAAGAAGATTCTGGTGAACGGATATCCGCTCACCATCATTGGCGTGAGCCAGGCCGGCTTTGACGGAACCGACGCCGGTTCTTCGCCGCAGATCCGCGTACCGGTGATGATGAAGGCCGAGATGGATCCGGTTGGATTTCGCTTTGGTTACGATTTCACGTCGCGCCGCGGGCGATGGGTCAATGTATTTGGACGAATGAAGCCCAGCGTGACGCTCGAACAGGCGAAAGCCTCGCTCCAGCCCTTTTTCCATCAAATGCTCGAAATGGAAGTCCAGCAAAAGGAGTTTGCGCGCGCCGCTCCTGAAACCAAACAGCAATTCCTTACCATGTGGATGGACGTGCGGCCCGCATCGAGGGGCGAGTCCGAGCTGCGCCGCCGCTTCTCGAGCGCCTTGCTGGTGCTGACAGCCATTGTGGGGCTAGTGCTGCTGATCGCTTGCGCGAATGTGGCTAGTCTCCTGGTTGCGCGCGCTTCGGCGCGGCAGAAAGAGATTGCCGTGCGGCTCGCCCTGGGCGCTAGCCGGCGGCGCATTGTTTCACAACTGTTGATCGAGAGCCTGATGCTGGCGGCTGCCGGGGGCATCGCGGGATTGGCGCTGGCCGTGTGGATGGATCGGGCGCTGCTCGGTTTTCTTCCCGCCGACACTCCGTTGACCATTTCAACCACGCCGGATGAGCGCATCCTGGCGTTCAATCTCATCGTTTCCCTGCTCACGGGAATCGTTTTCGGCCTGGCCCCAGCGCTCCAATCGACCCGCCCGGCGCTAGCGGGAACCTTGAAGGACCAGGTCGGTTCCATCGCCGGCGGGACGTCGGTGCGGATGCGAAAGGCGCTGGTGACGGCGCAGGTGGCGCTTTCGCTGTTGCTATTGATTGGCGCGGGTTTGTTCATTAGAAGCCTGAGGAATTTGAAGGATCTCGATCCCGGGTTTCAGACCAGGAACCTGCTCGAGTTCTCGATCAATCCGGTGAGCAGCGGATACAAGCCCGAACGCAGTCTGGACTTATACCGCCAGCTCCGTGACAATCTTGGCGCGATTCCGGGCGTCGAGTCGTCCGCCCTGGCCGTGATTCCGGTTCTTTCCGGCGACGAATGGGACAACAGCATGGCGGTCGAGGGCTTCGCGCACAAACCCACGGAGACTCCCGAGCCGCACATGCAGTTCATCTCCCCGGATTACTTCAAGACCATGGGCATCCCGATTCTGGCGGGACGGGATTTCCGTTTGACCGATGCGAAAGGCGCACCCAGCGCGTGCATCGTCAACGAGAGATTCGCGCGGCAGTTCTTCAAGGATGGCAACGTACTGGGACGCCACATCGGCATGGGAGGCGACCCGGGGACCAAGCTGGATATCGAAATCGTCGGCGTGGTGCGCGATACCAAGTACGAAAGCATGCGCGACGAGATCCCTTTGGAAGTGTACCAGCCTTATCAACAGAAAGATTTCGTGCTCGGCATGATGGCGTACGTGCGCACGGCGCGCCAGCCGGAGCAGACATTCACCAGCATCCGGCAGTTGGTGAACCGGTTGGACTCGAACCTTCCCGTGTCTTTTATGAAGACGCTCGAAAAGCAGCAGGAGGAGTCGCTGATCACGGAACGCCTGGTGGCGACCCTATCCACGGGGTTTGGCATCCTGGCGGCGCTGCTTGCCGCGATCGGTCTGTATGGAGTGATGGCGTACGCGGTGTCCCAAAGAACGCGCGAGATCGGCGTGAGAATGGCGCTGGGAGCCGAGCGCGCCGACGTGGTCTGGCTGGTGATGAGAGAAGTGCTGTTGCTGGTGGGGGCCGGTATCGCCATCGGACTGCCCGCGGCCTGGGGCCTGACCAGGTTCGCCAAAGCGCAGCTCTACGGCATCCAGCCGAATGACGCGCTCAGCATCGCCCTGGCGGTGGCGGGACTCACCCTGGTGGCGCTTCTTTCCGGCTACATCCCGGCACGCCGCGCGACGATGGTCGATCCGATGCGCGCGCTGCACTGGGAGTAACACGTCCATTCCGTGCGCGGCGAACCCCTACGATGGTAGGATGACGCCAAAAGCGCAAAGGGTGCGGCGCGCACCGCCAAGGAGATCAGGAGCTGTTTCGCGCCGCAAGGAGTTCACCCGCAAACCGGTTTTGCGCGAGATCCTCATTAGTGTTTATGCAAGGCGTGATTCGTGAAAGTTGAATTCGCAGGCCAACGGAAGATCCGCACCCGCAACAAGGTCTCGTATCGTTTGGCGCATTGGCCTATCTGGATCGCCGTCTTCTTTCTGGCTCCGGGTCCTTTGGTTTTTGATCTATTTGAGCACGGGATAGACTGGCGGCTGCTGCTCTGGCTAAGCGCCGTGATCGTGGGAACTGGCGTCGCGGGATTGCGAGGTCGATTACCCGGCGTGGAGCCCGCCCCCTACATCGTTCGGTTCACCGAGGACAAGCCGAATCCGGCGTATCGGCAAATCTGTTACACGTTTGCTTGGAGCGCGGCGATCAACTATGCACTGTTCAATCTCACCGGACTTGTGGCGGCCGTGATTTCTGGAAAATGGCGTCTCAAGCAGATGTATGAATACGGATACTTCCCTGCGTTCGTGGCCGTTCTTATCTTGGGCGCCCTGGGATTCCTGCCGCGCGTTAAATCGTCGACCCGGGGTGAAGGCCAGGAACGCCGCTACTTCTACAGCACGGTGTGGAGCGTCTCCCTGGCGCAGCCGATCCTGGGGATCCTATGGAAGGTGGCGCCCCGGACGCGCGAAATGGATGCGCTCAAGCTGACGGTTTTCGTGACGATCCTGGCGGCACTCGGCTTGTGTGCAAGAGCGGGGCTGTTGCCTCGCACCCGGCCGATCGTCCCCGGCGAACAGGCCGTCAGCGATTAGAAACCGCTGGATTGCGGGCTTACGCAAGATCCACAGCGCAACGAAACCCGATGGTCGAACAACGGTCGAGGCCCGGCCACATCAGGGGGAACTTCGACGCAAACTGATTGGGCTGCGGACCACCGTCCGTGTACCATTCGGAGCCGGTGGCCTGATAGAACGAGCCTCCCTTCAGAATGCAGAAGCGAGTGCGTCCGTCCGTGCGCACGCTCTCCGTCAATTCCCAGGTGTTCCCGCACATGTCATAGCATCCGAACGGCGATCGTCCGCCCGGAAACTCGGTGACGGGCGTAGTATCCGTGTTACTCCCGTTGCACATCCCCGGTTCCATCAATTTGCCCCACGGATATCGGAGTTCGGCCGGACCGGCTGCCGCGTACTGCCACTCCTCCTCCGTGGGGAGACGCTTTTTCGCCCATCGGGCGTAGGCTCGCGCATCGCCGATGTCCACGTACACCACCGGATGGTCCAGCTTTCCGGGAGGAGGCGCCCCTTGGTTCCAATGTTTGAGGAAATGTTCCGGATGCGCCGGCTTGTAGCCGCTCGCGCTCAGGAAGTCCGCGAACTGCCGGTTCGTAACCGGGGTATGATCGATCGCGTATCGCTGTAGATCAACCGCGCGCTCGATCCAGATCAGTTGGTGCAGCGACGGATCGGTCAGGCTGATGTCGGATTGAGATTCGTAGAATCCACACTCCCGAATACGGAACAGGACTCGAAGGCGGAAACGGACCGCTTGGATGTCCGCCATCATCTCGGGCGCCGTGGAAAGCCGGCGTGTGCGCCGAACAATCTCGAGACGCGTGTGCAGAGCGGGAAAGGCGGTATTGGCGCTGGCAGTCTGGTCGAGTTTCTGCTGCGAAGTCAGGAACCGTAGGAAGTCCGATCCCATGTCGCTTGATCGTCCCGCGATGAATGCGCCAATCCCGTGCGCCGGAATCGAGCCGGTGAGCGTCACGAACCCGCCGTCCGGAGTTGTCTTGACCGGAGCGCCATGAATAAGATCGAAGTACTCCGCGCCTTCGTTCTGCCGCGTCCGCAGAATCGCACCTTCTGCCGCGAAGGCGTTTCGATTGACCAGGGTCCAGAGGCGCAGTCCATGGCCCTCCCAAAGGTTCGCAAAGACGCCGCTCTTTTGAGTAGGTACCAAAGGCGTCCAACCTTCGCCTGCGAATACATTCGAATATCGCTGTTGAATCGGCAGCATGGCTCGCAGAACCGATCGGTCGCGACGATTCCAACCTACCCACGAGCCGAATACGTTCTCCCAAACCATCATTCCACTGCCGTTCATCCAGGCGCGCTGCAATTCGGCGGTATGATCGCGATCCCAACGCGCAATCTGATGTTGGATATGGCGGCGCTCGAACCACTTGTTTCTCAGGACTCCGGGAACGTAACTGTCGGGGAACCACTGCGCCCAGGACATCGGATAGCTGTGAATATTTTCGACCGGAAGGGCGCCCTCGCCCTCGAGCACCAGTCCGGGACGAATTTGATCGAGTCTGGTCTGGAAATCAGCGCCGCCCGTCGCCAGGGTGTCGAGGAAAATACCGTCAGCGTCGATCGCCTTGAGTATTTCGACCAGCGCATCGGGATCTTCCACCGATTCGCGCCGCGTACCCGTGTCCCAGGGATTGTAATCGATGAAGACTTTTATCTTTCGATTGTGGAGACGGCGCGTAACGTCCCGCAGCCCGGTCAGCCCGCCGGGCATGTCCCGATAGAAGTCGAACTGGTTCCGGTCGTCGAACCCGATTCTTGGATAGGCCTGCCACAGTACCATCGCGTCGTAGCCGCCAAACTCGATTTGCGCGCGATCGAGGAACTCGTCAACGGTGTAGCGCCCGTCCGTCGAATTGTAGAACGTGCTGTCACACAGCATCAGAAAGCAGCAGGAGTAACAGGACGACACCCATTTTGTATCCGGCCTCGCGTAAAGGTTGTCTTGGTAGCGAACCTGCTCGCGTGCCTGGGTTCTCCATTCACTCAGGGCGGCTCGAAAAGCCGGCCATTCCGCGGGATTCGCGGGAGCGGCCATCACGACATCGTCAGGGTTCACGTAGGGTTTCAGTGTCTGCCCGCGCGCAAACCAAGCCGTTGCCGGAATGGCGGCTGCCTGAATGAGTTGGCGTCGGGTCAGCTTTGGGTGAGCGGGCACGTCGATAGTTTTTCAGTGTAGTGACGGGCGCCCAGACTGTCAAGAGAGTGCTGTCAAGAAAGTACAACGGAATGTGGTGTTTGCAGTCGCGCGTGGATTGACACGTCCGGTCCCCACACGTTAGAATTCCGTAGCTCAGCTTAAGGTTGCATCCGGTTCGGCCGTTTCCAATGAAAGCGGATCTACTTCGCGCGGAAGGTATCTCGAAACATTTCGGCGGCGTTAAAGCGCTCCGGGATGCTTCCCTCTCGGTCGCCACGGGCGAGGTTCACGCGGTGGTCGGCGAGAACGGGGCGGGTAAGAGTACACTCTCGAAAATCATTACGGGCGCTGTTGTCGCGGATTCCGGAAACATCTTTTGGGATGGCCAATCCGTTTCCATAGCGAGCCCCATGAGCGCTCAGCGACTGGGGATTTCGATGATCTTCCAAGAGCTCGATCTTTTCCCGAATCTGACCGTCGCGGAAAATATGGTGATCGGGAATCTGAACGTGGAGCGAAGCTCCTGGGTGGATTTTGAAAAGGTGGATGATTTCTGCCGGCCGTTTCTCGAGAGCGCGAAAGTCCGTCATTCGCCGCGAGAGCTGCTCGGCAACCTTCCGATCGGACAGCGGCAACTGGTCGCGGTGGCGCGCGCCTTGAGTATGGGAAGCCGTCTGATCTTCATGGATGAGCCGTCGAGCGCTCTCTCCGAAGACGGCGCGGCGATTCTTTTCGAAAGGATCCAGGAGTTCAAGCGGCGCGGCGTGTCGATCGTTTACATCTCGCATAAGATGCAGGAAATCTTTCGCATCAGCGATCGGATCACGGTGATGCGGGACGGACAAACGGTAGGGACGCGCACGACCGGTGAGACCACTGCCGAAGAAATCATCGCCATGATGGTGGGGCGCACGCTCTCCGGGTCTAACCGGAATTCCTCGGTGAAACAAGAGCCGCGGCCGCTGCTCCGGGTATCTGGGCTGACCACGGCAAGGCTCCGCGACGTCTCGTTTGAAGTTCATCGCGGCGAAGTTCTAGGCGTCGCCGGCTTGCTGGGGGCAGGGAAGAGTGAACTTGGGGCCGCGCTATTTGGCCTGGACCGCATTCACTCCGGCCAGGTTTATATAAGGGGCGAACAGGTGCAGGTGCGGTCGCCGCGACATGCCATGACACTGGGGCTCGGCCTTCTTCCCGAAGATCGAAGGCTGGAGGGGCTCATGATGCAAATGTCTGTTCGCGAAAACAGCACCCTGGCCGTCCTGGCGCGCTTCAGTACGGCGGGATTCATTAGAACCCGGGAAGAACAGACCAGGAGCAGCCAGATCCTGGAATCCGTCAAGCTGAAATCGAACTCGCCCGGCGCTCCGGTCAGCACTCTCAGCGGCGGCAATCAGCAAAAAGTGCTTCTCGGCAAGTGGCTCCTCACCGAGCCGGACATTCTGTTCCTTGACGATCCAAATCGCGGTGTCGATGTCGGCGCGAAATGGGATATCTACGCCATCGTCGATTCGCTCGCGGCTGAAGGGAAGGGCATCCTGCTGGTCAGTTCCGAGCTGCCGGAACTCTTACGCTGCTGCGACCGGATTCTGGTGCTGCATGAAGGAAGAAGCATGGGGATTGTAGACGCCTTGACCACGACTCAGGAAGAAATCATGTCTCTGGCAACCGCCACGGCGGTGAACTGAATGCCGGCTATCGCTCCGGCGTCCCCAGTGCGATCTCCGGTCAAGCGTCTAGCCGGCAAGCTTCAAAGCGTAATCGGCCTGGCCGGCATCGTGATTCTCGCGATCCTATTAAGCCCGACTACTCCGGACGGAGCGAACGTCTTCCTGCAACTCGGCAATCTTACGGACATATTGCGGCAGATATCGGTGATCGGAATCATCGCGCTGGCAATGACTTTCGTGATCCTGACCGCGGGGATCGATCTGAGCGTGGGCAGTACGCTGGCGCTCTCCACGTCCGTGATGGCCTTGTGTCTCACCGCGTGGCATCCCGCTGTCGGGATGGTTGGACATATTTTGCTGTCCGCTTTCGCCGCGGCTCTGGTCTGCGGAGCGATTGGACTCGTCAACGGTGCGGTGATTTCGGTTGCCGGGATTCAACCCTTCATCGTGACGCTAGCGACGATGATCGGAGTACGGGGCCTGGCCAAGTGGATGACCGGCAATGCCAATATCGATATCGGATTCGGCACGGACGACGCCGCCGTGTTCGCGGCGTTTGCGCGCGAGAAGGCGACCGTAATTGCGACGTTCGCCATACTGGCTTGCCTGTTCTGGCTGTGCTTATCGAAAACGGTGTTCGGCCGGTATGTTCGCGCGATCGGAGACAACGAACAGGCGGGCTTGTACACCGGCTTACCGGTGCGTCGAATCAAAGCCTACGTTTATACGTTGTGTGGACTCCTCGCCGGCGTGTCCGGTATCTTATACACCGGTGAGAACCATCAGGGCAATCCCAACGCCGGAGTCGGCTACGAGCTCGACGCGATCGCCGCGGTGGTAGTGGGTGGGACGAGCCTCTCAGGCGGCAAGGGATCCATTAGCGGAACGATCGTCGGCACGCTCATCCTGGGCGTGCTCACCAACATGCTTCGGTTGAAAAACGTCGATAGCAACGTCGAAATGATGCTGAAGGCCGCGATCATCGTGATCGCGGTTGCACTCCAAAGAACGCGCTGGCGCAGGGATACTTGATTCAAATAGGACTTATCTCGATGACACGCCGCCAGGCCCTGAGGACCTTCGCCATGGGCATGGCCGGGGGATTGTACGGATGCCGCGCGTCCACGGCGGGCCGGCGATTCATCGCCTTCAGTCAGTGCAACAATTCGGAACCTTATCGCGCCGCGCAAAACTCGCTGCTCCGTAAACTGGTCATACAACATTCGGACCTGCGGCTGGTGATTGCGGACGCGCAGCAGGACAACAGCATCCAGATCGCCCAAATCGAGACGTTCCTACGCCAGAAGCCGGATCTGTTGATCGTCGCGCCGAATGAGCAGGCGCCGCTTACCGCGATCATGGGCGACGCGATGGCTGCGGGCATCCACGTCATTTGCCTGGAGCGCGATATTCTGAAGCCGAATTACACGTCGTATATTCGTTGCGACAACCGCGGCATCGGACGCATGGCCGGCGCGGCCATCGTCGAACACCTCAAGAGTAAGAATGGAACGCCGCGCGGGAACGTTGTGCAGCTCCACGGCCTTCTGGGCGTGGAGGCCGAAGCCAACCGCAATGACGGGGCGATGGAGGTGTTGCGTGGCGCTCCAGACATCAAAGTGGTACACGAGGCGGTCGCGAACTGGATTCAGGCCGAAGCGAAAGATCGCATGACCGAGATTCTGCGAGCGGAATCGCAAATCGACGTGGTGTACGGCCACAACGATCCCATGGCGGTGGGAGCGTATCTCGCCGCCCGGGAACTCGGCCGGGAGAAGGACATGTTTTTTATCGGGGTCGATGGATTGGGCGGGTCCGCGGGCGGCATTAAGAAGGTGATCGACGGCATTCTCAACGCTACTTTTATTTACCCGCTCTGTGTGGATCGCGCGTTGGACGTCGGGCTGCGGGTTCTCGCCGAACCCGGTTTCACTCCTGAGAAAGCCTATACCATGCCATCGATGATGATCACGCCGCAAAACGCCGCGCAGGTTTACAATCAAGTGACGCTGTGACAGGCTGCGGGAAGAGGCGAATCGAAGGGGATAGACTTCTCTGTCCCCGCCTGTAACGTATTCATCTGCAGTGAGGAGCGGCCGTGGACAGAGTCCGGAACGGACGCAAACAACGCGCGGTCTGTTCCCTTCGACTGACGTGACGCGTTGACCGGGAGGATAATTCCATGAAGATTGTGAGCAGTCGATCGGGAAAATGGGCGTTCCTCCTCCTGGCAATGGTGTGTTCGTATAGCTGCATGCGCGGTCCGGGCACGCTCACCGGGGAGAACGTACGGGTCCAGGTTTCCGGCGCGGGAGCGGAGCGGCGCGAGGTGGTTCAGATTCGTGACGGCGGGAACTGGGTCGATGCGCTCGATTCGCATGGATCGGTGCTTCAGATCAAAGCTTCCCAGCAGGCCGCATGCATGGTCGAAAGCACGGATCGAGTGGGCCCGAAAATCGTCGTCAAAGGAAGATGCGGCAACGGCACGTTCGAGCGCGATCTGGAGCTGGGTCCCGGCCCGGACATGATTTCCGTAAAGGTTCGCTTAGTTCCGGGCGCAAACGCTTCCGCGGTGGCGGTGGAAGACCGGCTTACCTTCGCCCCTGAACCCCGTCGCGTGAACGAAGGTGCGACGGGCCCCCTGGATTTCATCTGGAGCCAGAACATCAAGTCCATGCCTGACGATGTCGTGGCCCATTGGGCGTTTAAGTCGCCGGTCGTGATGTTCCAACAGGGCCGTGTGTTTGCGGCCATCGTTCCCCGGGTGGACTTGCTGACCGCGGAGAGCCTGACGAAAACCCCGGCGGCGCTGGATCTGGATGTAACTTCCGGAGATCGAGCCTGGTTTTCGTACGGAGCGGTGTCCACCAAACCCATTGGTCATAGTTATTTTCGACGAGTGAGCGATACGCCGCTCGACACTTCTTCCGGAGCCGTCGAGTACTCGTACTGGATTGTGGCCTCCGCTCAACCCGCTCGGCTCGGATATCGGCGAATCACGCACCTGTTGTGGGACCAGTTCGGTGGCCCCACCCTCCGAAACTCCACCGATCTCCAACGCAATGTAGTGAAGCCGGAGCTGTTCTTTTTCGAGGACTGGCGTCATGAAGCGTGGGCTCGGTATGCCGGCGAGAAATACTGGGATTTCGACTGCGGCGGAGGCCAGAGATGCGGCGCCATCACCAGCAACCGGAATCCGTGGGGCAAGTGGGATGACGCACCGAAGCACGATGCGTGGTTCAATTCATGGTTCCAGAATCTGCGGACGGCGTACGGATGGGACGTGTACGCGCGACGAACCGGAAACACCGCGATGCGGCAGAAGGCCGAAGCGGTCCTGAATCTGATTTTGAGGAGTCCGCGACAGGGCGGGGCGTTCTCGACCATCTATCTCGGCGACACCAAGAAGTGGCTCCATGACGACGGGTGGGCCGGCAACTCGAGCGACTATCACACCTTCTGTATGTCCTGGACCGGCTATTGGATGCTCCGTTGGGCCGACGACCTGGTGCCGGAGCGAAAGGCCGAGATTCTGGCCTTCCTCCGGCCCTATGCCGACTTCCTGCTGAAGGTTCAGGAAGCCTCCGGCGTGATTCCTTCCTGGTTCGATGAGCATCTGCGGCCGCGGCCCGATTTCCGGGACTTCAATGCGGAGACGGCCGGATCGGCGTTGTTTCTCGCGAAGATGTCCGCGGACGCGAATAATCCGAATTATTTGAAGGCAGCCGTACGCGCCCAAGACTTCATCGCGCACGAAGTGATTCCGAGGCAGCGCTGGTACGATTTCGAAACGTTTCTTTCCTGCGCGCGCAAGCCCTTTGCGTTTTACGATCGCTGGACGGCTCAATACCCGGCCAACAATCTCTCCACCATTCAGGCGGCCATGGCGGACATGGAGCTGTTCAATGCCACCAAGGATCGGGAGTACCTCGATGCGGGGACCGAGGTGGTGGATTATCTGCTGTTGACCCAGCAGGTGTGGAATCACCCCTTGCTGAAACCCAAGATGGTGGGCGGCACTACTACTCAGAACACGGACGCGGAGTGGAGCGACGCTCGCGAATGCTATTTCGCCACTCTCCTCCTCGACTATTACCTGCAAACCGGCAGCCGGGAGTACCTGGAACGCGCGGTTGCTGCGGCGAGGTCGAGTTTCACCGTGGCGCCGTGGGAAAACTGGGCTCATAACGGGTTCAACAACGAACATGGATCGCTGACCGGTTTTCACTGGAGCACGGGCAGCGAAATGGCCAGCGTCGAAATGATGACGAACGTTCTCGGAGACGCCTATATCAACGGGGCGCTTTCGCAGGGTGTTGGATTCGATGCCTGCACCGTTCGCAATGTGGGCGTCAGCGGCGGCAAGATCACGTTCGGCCTCGAAGTAGCCAAACGGGACGCGTCCAAGGCGGATGCCGGCAAACCGTCTCGCGACCTGGTCATTCACTTCAGCGGGCTCGATCCGAATTTCATCTACACCTTGGTTGTGAACGATCGCGACGTCGGCAGTTCGAGCGGGAAGGAACTGCTCACCCACGGCTATTCGCTCCACCTGTAACGGCCGGTGTGCCATCAATTCGCGGCATCGCGAACAGCGGCAGCGATTCTGCGTAACGCTGGGAGAACGCCGGCGATCGTGATGGGTTCGCGCTCCCCGCTCCCCAAGGCAAAATAGAGGTCTCGGAACAGCGGGTACAGTGCGCGATAGGCGGTGACCGCCGACGGATCGGGATCGACACGGACGTACGACGGGCACAGGGCCTGCTGAGCTTCTTCCACGGAACGGAAAGCGCCCGCGGCGAGGAACGCGAAGATCGCCGAGCCGAGGCTAGTGACGTCGCTCGCGGGGACCAGAACCGGTTTGCCGAGCACGCTCGCGTACACCTGATTGAGGACCGGGTTTCGTTGCGGGATTCCGCCGCCGTTGATCACCCGGCGAATGGGAACGCCGTGCTGCTCCATCCGTTCCAGGATAATTCGTGTGTGGAACGCGGTGCCTTCGATCGCTGCGAAAAGTTCGTCCTGAGCCGTGTGGGATAGGCGCCATCCCAGCGTCACGCCCGCGAGTTCCGGATTCACCAGCACGGTGCGGTCTCCGTTATCCCAGGTGAGGCGCAGCAGGCCGGTCTGCCCCGCATGGTAAGCCTCGAGGCCCTTGGATAGCTCGGCGACGTCAGTTCCGGCGCGTCTGGCGATCGCCTCGAAAATGTCTCCGGTAGCCGACAAACCTGCTTCAATCCCCGTGTAGTTGGGATGAATGGATCCCGGTACCACGCCGCATACGCCGGGAATCAGCCCTGGATTTTCGCTGATGGCCATCATGCAAGTGGATGTGCCGACGACGTTGACCACGTCGCCCAGGCGCACGCCGGCGCCGATCGCGTCCCAATGCGCGTCGAGCGCGCCGACTGGGATCGGAATACCGGCCCGGAGCCCGAGTCTCGCCGCCATGGCAGGACACAACTGTCCGGCGATCCGATCCGACGTGGCGAAAGTTCCCGCTAGATTTTCGCGCAAGCCGCTGAGAAGCGGGTCCACGCTGCCGAGGAAGTCGTCCGGTGGAAACCCGCCGAGTCCGGCGTTCCACATCCACTTATGGCCCATCGCACAAACACTCCGGGGCACCGAGCGCGGGTCGGTGATCCCGCACAGCGTGGCCACCATCATGTCGCAGTGCTCGAGCGCGGTGGAGAAGCGTGGACGCTGTTCGGGATTCGATCGCAGCCAATGCAGAAGCTTTGCGAAGCCCCATTCGGATGAATAGGTCCCTCCGCACCAGTCGATCCATTTCAGGCCGCGGCTGCGAGCGACGGCTGTGATTTCACTGGCCTCCTTCCACGCGCGATGGTCGCACCACAAGTAGTAGTCCCCCAGCGGTTCCAAGTGTGAATCGACCGGCACGACGCTCGACCCCGTGGTGTCAATCGCGAGCGCTTCGATCCGCTGCCCGTCCACACCCGCGTTCGAGACCGCCGCTTTCATCGCAACGGCAAATGCCTTCACGTGATCGGTGTGGGCTTGACTGGCACGATCGGGATCGTGCTTGTCGCGGAACAGCGGGTATTCGGCGGAAGCCGTGCCCAATCGACCTTTTTCACTATCGAAAATGGATACCCGGACATTCAGCGTTCCGAAATCGACGCCCGCGACAATACTCATTGCGCGATTCCACTCATTGCAGCGCCCCGCACACGCTCACCTCGAGGCCCATCTCGCGGAACATCGCAGCTTTGGTGAAGAGCGCCCGATTCGCTCCGGCGGCGTCTGGCGCGTAGGCCACCTGGATATGATTCGCCTTGTGACGCGCCATCAGTTGCTCTCGGCTGACGCCGTAGAGCACCGCGTGCATCATCGGCCACTGGGGCGTGGTGATCCGCCAGCGCCGTTCCGTTTCCTCGTCCGGCAGTTCGATCGCGGCGCCGCGTCCGATGTCGGCCTTCAGCATTCCACCTTCGACAAAAATACGGCTCCATACGATTTCGCCGGCCTTGCTGACACCCTTGATGGTGCCCCCGCCCAGACGGAAATACATCGGCGGTTGCCGTTCGCTGATGGCCCCGGCATAACCCCCACGCAGATGCCGCGGAGGCACGGCTCCCGAGATTTCGAACACCCAAACGAAACGGCCGTTGTAATCCTCTCCGTAGCGGACGTCGTGCAGCGTAGTCTCGGGATCGAATCCCAGGCGCCGCCAGACGCGATTGGTCGCAAGCGCATCCAGGCCCGCGCATTCGTCAGCCTCGTTGAAGTGGGGGAGAGCGTTGCCTTCGTACAGAATTCTGCCGTTTCCGGCCGCCCGAACGGGAGGACGATCCACGTTGTTCAGCAACCCCTCCGCCAGGTCCGAGGCCGGAGTCAGATCCTTGAGCCCTTGCTGATACTGGATGCCAATGGCGTCGCAACCGAAATCGTCAGCGATGCGCAGGGCAGCGATGTACATCTTACACTGCTCGAGGATCTGATCGTCGGTCAGATCCGATTCCGGATTCTTGCCGGTGTGGAACTGCATGCCCTTCGCGTCCAGCCATCGCCGAATGTCTAGTGCTTCCGCGCCGCTCACGGCGAGCATCCCGGCGTACAGCGCCGATTGGCTCAACCGTTCCTTGAAGCATCCCGTCGCATGCAATAACTCATCCGGGATAATCGCGTTGTACATGCCCATGCAGCCCTCGTCGAAGACGCCCAGGATGGCCTTTTCCCGAAGAAGCTGCCGGGCCAATTCGACGCCGGTCTTCTCGTCCTCCGGTGGCAGGGACCATGCCGCGAGCGGCCGGACGTGAGAAAGATCATGCTCCACCTTCCCTTGGTCGAGCCATTGTTTCAGGCCCCGCAGGAAAAACGCATCGTTGAAATCGGCGCTCCATAGAGTGCTGTAATGGATCCCCGCTTTTGTCGCGGATCCATTCAGATTCAGCATGCCGACCAATCCGGGCCATTCGCCGCTCCAGTTCGCGACGGTCAGGATCGGTCCGCGATGGCTGTGCAGTCCGTGGAGCACATGATGGCTGTATTGCCAGACGGCTTCGGCCACGATCAGCGGAGCGGCCGGTGGGATGTGTTCAAACACCTTCATTCCGCGCTTCTGGCTGTCGATGAATCCGTGCTTCAGCGCGGGATCGTACGGGTGCGCGCGCTGGACTTTTCGCCCGAAGCTCTCGATGGCGGCCATGACGGCCTTTTCCACGCGGTCCTGCGCGGGCCAGCACTTCTGGTTGGCGGACAGCCGCAGATCTCCGCTCGCAACCAGGTAAACCGTTTCCGAATTGCTGGATGGTGACATGCCTCTCCTGTCGGACAGCACTCGCGCGGATTACCTCCGCACCAGAGCGTATTCTATAATGTCCGCTCTCCTGCGGCTTAAAGTCTACCCTGCGCTAGAGCGTAAATTGCGTTCGCCAGGACGAAGGCCAACGCAGCCAGGTATCCAACCGCCATGATAAAGGCGCTCTTATCGATTGCGGGAAAGGACGTCACGCCAAACCTCACCTGGGCCGGATACCCTATTCTTAATTTGGTTCGTCGGGACCGGCTTGCATCATGGAGAGAAGCGCGTGGACCCGGAAGGGCGAGCCGGTGAGCATTTCGGCGGGAAGACTCCGATACATGAGCATTCTCTGGAACAGATCATCCTGGATGTTCGAATTGATCCCCCACCCCGCCAGGTAGCTCAATTGGAGATCCCCGTCGGTGTTGATCCGGGCGCCGTGCGTCCAGGGCTTCAGGTCCGATGCATTCCCGGTGTAGGTCGCTAGCAGAGTGAGGAGCGTGCCGACGCCGACATCGCGAAGAGAATCCCTGACGGGTTGGAAATCCTGGCGGTCGAACCGCTGTTGAACTTCATCGAGATCGATCTTGAGCGGATCGGCTTGGCCCATGAAGACCAGGTCATAGCCGAGGCCCTCCCGCGTATTGCCCCAGACAGTCCCATTCGGGAATGCTGCGAAGAACGTCGCCAGCTCGCTCTTAATCGTGGGCTCATCGGTTTCGTACAGAGGCACATACAGGGAGAACATGCCGCCGGGATTCAGGTGCCGTTTTACTGCCTCAAAATACTCCCTCGTATACAGGGCAGCCGTCCCCTTGACGAATACGTCCAGCGGGTCGGAGGCGATGATGTCGAACTTCTCCGGGGCGGTGATCAGATAATGCCGCGCGTCGTCGAACACGATGTGGGTGCGAGGGTCCAGTGCGACCTGGTAGTTCTGAGATCCGAAGAAGCGGGTAGACGCGGGTGGTATTACCGGTTCGATCTCACAGATCGTGATCTTTTGGATGCCCGCGTAGCGGGTGAACGTTCCGGCGGAAACCCCGGCTCCGAATCCGATTCCCAACACCGACTTGGGATTCGCGTGCAACAGGGCGGGCAAGTGGCCCACCATCCGCTGCAGTTTCATGTCGAAGGGCTCCGTGGTCGCCTCTACGTGCCCGTTTACGTTCACATAAATCGCGCCATTACTCCATTCAGAAATCGCGACCGAAGAATTCCTTCCTTCCGCCGTGTAAAGGATCGTGGAGGCCCCCGCGTTGGTGGCCATGCGCCGCCCGTATGCGATCAGCTCACCTGGAGTCGCGTCGATGCTCCACGCCAGCAGTCCGACGACGGCCATGGATGACACGATACCCGCCGCGCTCTTCACCGATCGCGTCAACGACGGCCCCAGCATCAGCAACGCGCTCAGCGCGCAGGCAAGCAATAGCAGCCGTTGCGACTGCTGGGAACCGATCCAGGGAATCAACACCAGGCTCATGGCCAGCGCGCCGGCGATTCCGCCCAGCGTATTCGCCGCATAGATACCGCCGGCCACGCGGCCTGCATCCTCGCCGGATCGCGCGACCGCGGCGCACGCGAGCGGAAAACTGGCGCCCCAGAATAGCGCGGGCGGCAGGATGGCCAGGACGCATCGTTCCAAATCCAACGCGTATAAACGCCAGGCGTTCGATGTGATCAGCAGGTCGTCGCGCCAGCCCGGAAGCACATGAAAGATCAGGAATACCGTCCACGCGATTCCGAGCGTCAGCAGTATCTGGCACCAGCCCAACGCAACCCTCGGCCGCCATCGTTTCAGCAGCCAGGACCCCGCGTAACTGCCGACGGCCAGGCCCGTGAGAAACACCGCCAGGATAATCGAGAAAACGTAGACCGTGCCCAGCAGCAGCATGCTGAGCAGCCGGGTCCACACCACCTCGGCGGCCAGCGCCGTTGCGCCCGATAGGGCAATCGTGAAATAGACCAGCCACTCTCCCCATTCATCAGCCTTCGGACCGGCCTCTCTGGGACCCACCTCGGCCGGCGCCGGCGAGAGGGCGGGCGCCGGTACGCGCCGTGCCAGCGCGAAACTGACCGCCGCGACGGCGATGTTCATCGCGGCCGCCACCCACGTAGCCGTCGCCATGTTGTAAATCCGTAGGAGGTAAAAACCCGCCACCAGGCAACCGAGCACCGCGCCCGTCGTGTTGCCCGCATACAGGTATCCCCACCACGAGACCGCGTCCGGAGTGCTCCTGATCGAACGGACGATCATCGGAAGCGACGCGCCCATCAGGATGGTGGGCGGCAGCAAGCACAGCGCGGCCAGACTTCCTCGCAGCAGCATTCCGGAAAGGCCATGCTGAGCGCCGGCGATATAGGCGCGATTGAGAAACGGAAGGCCGGCTTGCATCGCGATGGCGAATAACGCGATGCCTATTTCGAGCGCTGCATAAATCCGCAGCGGATGCTGGGTCAAGCGGAGCCGCGGCGCCCACAGGCTGCCGATGCACAGACCCCCCATGAAGGTTGCCAGCAAGATCCCCAGCGAAACCGAGGTCGAGCCGATCACGAGCTGCAGCAGTTGGTACCAAACCACTTCGTAGATCAGAGCCGCGCAACCGCTCGCCAGAAACAGAACCAGGAGCAACGCGAGAAAGACGCGCGAACCCGCCGATGTTTCAGTTTGCGGCGATTCGACAGTGACGCTCACGGAGGGAAGACTATTATCGTATCAGGGTCTAGGATCGCATTCTCGCGTCCGAACGCCCGCTCCCATCGGACCCTCCTTGATCGAGCATCCATGCCCAGGCTCCGTCCCACGGCATTTAGGCGGTCAGCTTTCAGCGGTTTGTGGCGCGCGCACTCTTGCGTGCCGCATCGAGACTCGTCTCGATGCCTCTGCGGGGGGCCAATGATCCCCGCTTTTCCCGGATTAGCCGGCGACATCCACCCAGCGGCGCTGCTGGTGACTGGTCAGCTCGGCGTCGAGAATCTTCATTTGCCGCAGGCCATCGGCGAATTGCGGATATTCCGGTTCCGCCGAGGGATCCACAATCGATCGGTAGAAGCGGCGGAAGATCTGTTTGAAAGTGTCGTCGTAGCCTTCGCTGTGGCCGCCTGGTAAATCGGCGTAAGGCCGGGCGCCGTCCTTCAAAAGCGAGAAGTCCTTAATGAGAATCTGATTGGGCGCGTTGCGATGTCCGGTCCACAGCTCGTCGGGGCGCTCTTGGTCCCATCCCACCGAGCTCTTAGTTCCATAAATCTCGATGCTCAGCCGGTTTTTGCGGCCGGCCGAGACCTGGCTGGCGGTGAAACAGCCGCGCGTCCGCTCGCCCATTCGGAAAATCACGGCGCCGAAGTCTTCTGTATCGATCGGCACAGCCGTGTAGTCGCCGGGCGAAAGGGTTTTTCCGGCGAAGGTTTCCACAGGTCCCTTGGGACGCTTACGGGTTTTGTGAAAGGTCTGGAGATCGGCGGAGAGCGACGTGATACGTTGTCGCGTAATGTGCTCCGCCATATCGCACCAATGCGAGCCGATGTCGGCCATGGTGCGCAGCGGACCATTTTCCTTGGGATCGATCCGCCAATTCCAATCGGTGTCGTAAAGCAGCCAATCCTGCGAGTACGTCCCTTGCACTATCAGGATCTCGCCCAGATCGCCGTCCTCGCACATGCGGCGCATCTGCTGGACCAGTGGATAGAATCGCAGATTGTGGCAGGTGCAATTCCGCCGGTGCTTCCCGGCCGCGAGCGCGGCCAGCGTCTGCGCTTCGCCTACCGACGTCGTCAGGGGCTTTTCGCAGACCACGTGTTTGCCGGCTTCGAGCGCATACTTCGCCATCGGAAAGTGCAGCGCGTTGGGCGTGCAGATGTGGACCGCATCGAGCCCCGGATCGTCGAGCAGAGCGCGGTAGTCGCCTTCCGCTTTCTCAACGCCGAATTCGTCCGCTAGCTTCTTCGTCCGCTCGATCCGTCCGCCGCAAACGGCGCCGACCTCGACGAAGCCGAGACGCCGGATCGCCTCCAGATGCGCACGGCCGACGAAACCGATTCCGATGACTCCGGTACGCAGTGTTTTCATATTCCGGCGAATCCAAACTGTTTTATCGAGTCCTTGGCCGGCAGGCTGCTGATCGATGGGCTCAGGTTGAACGACTTGTGACCATTCGGCCCCAGGGTCTCGGTTATGCTGCCCGCGCTATTTCCCTGAGTGTCCTTCGCCATCACCAGAACGTTAATCGATTCCGTGGAACTGGGATTGACAAGAGCGACCCCGAGGAGCGCGTTCGCAAAGGAGCTGTACAGGTACGTGGGGCCTGTGCCGGCTGCGGCGACATCCCAAACCGGGGTTCCGTTGGCCGTGGCCCGGTAGAGAACGGTTCCGGTGATGGGGGAGTTCGCGGTGGTGATGGCCCACCCCACGTTGGTTTGGGCAGAGCGTCCGAGGCTTGTGAGCGTCGCCGTTCCGCCCGCTTGGAGAGTCACGTTGAGAGTTGCGCTGGGACCGCTCCCGAAGTCGATCGGTAGAGGCTGCCCCTGATCGTTGAAGAAATTCGTCGTGGTGGTTACCGGCGCCGCGCCAGGGTTATTCAGGATCAGAGTAACGGCCCAGTTCTGGGCCGCCGGACCCCCGTCGGCGAGCTGAGCAAAATACAACTGGGTGGAGGCCGCCGAGGGCACAAGCTGCAACGGCACCTGAGCGGACGCGAGTTGGCTGAGCGGATAAATCAGCGAAATGAAGCTGAGAAGAAAACGGGTGAAGAGCATTCTGCACGTAATCGGGCTGCGGCGCGGACGCGACGTTGGACAGCCTTTTTAGACTATATCTCGATTACCAGGTGTGTTCGTAAGAGCCTTGGCCGCCCGGTGAGCCGCCTATTTGTGGCCGCAAGGCATTTATGACGACACTAGAAAGATGGGTCTTCTCCGCCTGGAGCATGTCAGCAAGAGCTACATCACGGAAGGGATCGCCGTTCCGGCTTTGCACGACGTGTCTCTCGAAGCCGCCCGCGGAGAGTTCGTCGCACTCGTGGGCAGAAGCGGATGCGGGAAATCCACGCTGCTGAATCTCGCCGGGGCGATGGACTTCCCGACTTCGGGATCGGTGGTGGTGGACGGCGTGGTAACGTCCGAGCTCGGAGATGCGGCGATCACCAGATTCAGGCGCGAAAAGGTAGGTTTCATTTTCCAGTCGTTTCAACTCTTGCCGACTCTTTCCGTGGTCGAGAACGTCGAACTGCCGTTGATGCTGGCGCGCCGGGAGGATGCTCGTACGCGCGCTCTCGAGTGGCTGGCGTGGGTGGAGATGGAGTCTTACGCATCCCGGATGCCCTATCAACTCTCGGGAGGCCAAATGCAGCGGGTCGCCATTGCGCGCGCGCTCGCTCATTCCCCGAGCCTGCTGCTGGCCGATGAGCCGACGGGAAATTTGGACAATGCGACCAGCGGCCTCATCCTCGGACTGCTCCGGCGGATCGCAAGCGAGAAGAATACGACCATTCTGATGGCGACGCACAACGTAGACGCCGCCGCGATGGCCGACACGGTGGTCCGCTTGAGCGATGGCTACGTGCAGGAGGTCTTGCAGCCGTTGAAGAGAGCCTAGTGTGGCGAGTTTGGAAAACATAATAGCAAGTCTCTGGCTTACAAAAAACCCGAGTCATTCCGAGCGCAGCGAGGAATCTGCTGTTTGTTCGTTTAAAAGCAGATCCCTCCCCCGCTCTGCGGGATCGGGATGACCCGCGTCTTGATGGTAACTTGATGGAGCAGAAATAGACTCAACGAACTTCTGACTCACGACACTAAGATTGCGCATGCCGTATTTGAAAGTCTTTTACCGGTTGATCCTTCGTCCCATGCGGCGGGAACCGTTGCGGACGTGTTTGACAGTGCTCGCCATCGGCCTGGGCGTTGCCGCTGTTCTTGCCATAGAGCTCGCCGGAGAGGCCGCGGCCGGTTCCTTTCATTCCTCCATGGAAACGCTGACCGGGGCGGCCGAGTTTGAAGTAACCGCCGTGGGCGGCGTCACGCCGGAAATACTAACACGCCTGGCGGCGCTCCCGTATCCCTTCAAGCTCCATCCCCGCATTGAGGATTACGTCGCGCTGCCTCAGTCCCGCCATGCCGTGCCGATGATCGGTGTCGACCTCCTGTCCGAGTCGCTCTCGATCGCGGCTCCGGACCGCATGGATCCCCTCAACAGCGCCCCGATTGCGCAAGCGAACTTCTCGTCCGGCGCGGCCATTTTTCAGGACGACGATTCCATTTGGGTGGGAAGCGAGCTGGGGCGTAAAGCCGGGGATCGCTTGGAGCTATCGATCAATGATTCCGCCCGCGAATTCACCGTTCGCGGCGTTCTCGGCGATCGATCCGGTGAGATCGTCGTGATGGATCTTGCGACGGCTGCGCACGCGCTCCGGCGGAATGGGATGCTCGACCGCATTCTGATCGAAGTGCCAGAGACTCGCGCGTCCGTGCGTGGCCTGGTCGAGGACCGGGCCGAGGATCGGGATGCGGATTGGGAATCCATTCTCAGCAAGGCTCTTCCCCAGGGCGTGACTCTGGCCCGCGAAGGCACGGAGACCGACGAGAATCGCAAGATGCTGGCGGCGTTTCGCTGGAATCTGCGAGTGTTGAGTTACGTTGCGCTGGCGGTAGGCGCATTTCTCATCTACAACACGATTTCAGTCTCCGTTGTCCGGCGCCGTTTCGAAATCGGCATCCTGAGGGCCCTGGGGACCACGCGCGGCGGCGTCATGGCCGCATTTCTCGGCGAAGCCGCGGGACTCGGGCTGGCCGGCGGTGCGGCTGGGATCGCCCTTGGTCGCGTGATGGCTGTGGGCGCGGTTAAGCTGATCGGGTCGACCGTCGCATCCTTATACGTCAGCAGCCATCCGGCGGAAATATCGCTGACCTGGGAAACGGTGCTGCTGGCGCTCACCATTGGCGTTGGCGTTTCGGTGGCGTCAGCCCTTTCCCCGGCATGGGAAGCCGCGCAAGTTGCTCCCGTCGAAGCCATGGCGCGCGGCCGGCGCGATCACGAGGTCCGCCTGCACCGGTCGAGAAATCTGGCGATCGCGGCGGTGCTTGCTTTCTGCGGCTGGCTCGCGTCCAGGCAGGAACCAGTGGGGGGCAGACCCATGTTCGGCTATTTGGCCGCGGTTCTTCTGATCGGGGCGTCGGCGCTCGCTATTCCCGCGCTGGTTTCCGCGGTATCGTCGGCCACCGCTGCTTTTGTAAGGAGGGCTTTCGGGGCCGAAGCGTTGCTCGCTACCCGTGGACTCAGGGGTTCGCTACGGCGAACCTCAGTACTCGTAGGGGCCTTGTCCACAGCCGTGGCGATGCTGGTCGCGGTCGGCATCATGGTTGGAAGCTTTCGCCAAACGGTCCTGCAATGGATGGGCGATCAGCTACAGGCGGACCTCTACATCGGCCCGGCCGTGGCGGGCGGTCCGGATCGTCACCCTACTCTGTCGGCGGACACGGTGGATCAATTATCTAAGCTCCCGGGAGTTGCGGCCGTGGATCAATTCCGGGCCTACAACATTAGCTATCAGGGCATGCCGGCGACCTTGGGCGGCGCGGACATGCGCATCGCGGCTCGTTTTGGTAGCAGGGTGTTTCTATCGGGAGCGCCGGCGCAGTCGGTTCTTCATCAGATGCTCGATCAGGACGCCGTGGTGGTCAGCGAGCCCTTCGCCAATAAGCATCACATTGCGCCGGGCGGCGTTCTCACGCTCGCGCTTGGGGGTAAGAGCGTTGCGCTCCGCGTGGTCGATGTTTATTACGACTACTCGAACGAACGCGGTTTCGTCATCATGGATCGAAGCACGCTCCTCAAGTACCTGCCCGATCCGGAACCGACGAACGTCGCCGTGTATCTGGAACCCGGCGTATCCATTGAAGACGCCCGGCGCTCCGTGCAGGCGGCGCTCGAGGGTCGCAAGGTTGTCGTGTTCCTGAACCGCAATCTACGCGAACAGGCGATCCGGGTTTTCGACCGGACCTTTGCGATCACTTACGCCCTCGAAGCAGTTGCCGTCTTCGTGGCCGTGATGGGCGTGGGAGGCGCGCTGGTCGCACTGGTCATCGATCGCCGCCGTGAATTCGGATTGCTGAAGTTTCTGGGCGCCGCCGATAGCCAGCTCCGGCGGATCATTCTGTTCGAGGCGGGAATGCTGGGGCTGCTGGCGAACCTCGCCGGCCTGATCCTCGGATTCTTTCTGTCGCTGCTCCTGATCTTCGTGATCAACCGGCAGTCGTTCGGCTGGACCATACAGTTTCACTGGCCGGTGACCGTCTTGCTCTCGGCGCTATCGGTGGTCTACGCCGCCACGCTGCTCGCCGGCATTTATCCGGCTCGAATCGCGACGCAGTTGGTCCCGATCGAGGTGATTCATGAAGAGTAGAGCGCAAAGGGTGCGGCGCGCACCACCAAACGAGTCGGGAACTGTTTCGCGCCGCACTCCGTTTTGCGCGAGGTCCTCAATAGCGCGTGTCTCGATCGCATGCGCGATCCTTTGCGCCTTTACCTCCCTGGGAGCGGGTGGTGATTCGTACCGGCTCGCTGTACCGGGTTATCGATACGAATTTCCCCGCGATCATTTCAATCATCCGGATTTTCAGACGGAATGGTGGTACTACACCGGAAATCTTCGAACAGCGGAAGGCCGCAAATTCGGGTTTGAGCTGACGTTTTTTCGATTTGGCGTCGCACGCGCTGCGCATGCCGTGGGCGATTCCCGGCCTGCGGACGTTTGGAATGTGCTAGACGTCTGGATGACCCATTTGGCGCTCAGCGACATCGATGGCGGCCATTTCCTGCATACCGAGCGCTTCAATCGAGCAGGGGCGGGAATCGCGGGCGCGGATCTTGCGCAGGCTCGCGTGTGGAACGGAAACTGGCAGGCGGTTTGGCATCTGGACGCGAAGCCGCCCGGCATTGTTTCCCCACAGCCGCTTGTCTCCCAACAATTAAAGGCCGTTGCGGATCGCTTCTCGTTTGACCTGTCTCTGAAATCGGAGAAGCCACCGGTGATTCATGGCGAGAACGGCGTCAGTCAGAAGGCCGAAGGGGTGGGACGCGCGTCTCACTACATTTCGCTTACGCGATTGATCTCGAGCGGCAGCGTGATCCTGGATGGCCAGCGATTTGCCGTGGACGGAACCACGTGGATGGATCACGAGTTCTTCACTAATCAACTGGCGCCGGACCAGACCGGCTGGGACTGGTTTAGCTTGCAACTGGACAACGGCTCTGAACTCATGTTGTACCGCCTGCGGCGCAAGGACGGCTCTGTCGATCCGTATTCGTCGGGAACCTTCATCGATCCTCAGGGCCGCGGCGTTCATCTGGCGGTCCATGATTTCGAGGCTACTCCCGGCAGGATCTGGACCAGCCCAGATACCGGTGGTCATTATCCGGTCGAGTGGACCGTCCGCGTTCCAGCACTCGGTCTTGAGGTCGCGCTGTCAACTCGCCTGGCCGACCAGGAATTGACGGCGAAACTACATTCGGCCCCGGTGTATTGGGAAGGCGCGATCGACATCAGCGGCACTGAGAAAGCGAAACCGGTGAAGGGAGTCGGCTACCTGGAAATGACCGGATACGCAGGACCGATCTTTTGAGTTAACAGCCCGCAAAACGGAGCGCGGCACCGCGCTCTCGGTGGGAGCTGTTACTTCCACGCCTCGACGAGGGGTTGATCGAAAATTTCCTCGGACACGCCGTGGGCGACCGCAGCTTCCTTGGTGACCAGCCAGTACTCGGCTTGCCACCGCTCCTGCCGATCGTAGGGAGGTCTATAGATGAAAAAGCCTTCCGCCCGCCTGCGCAGCGACGGTTTGGCCCTGGTTTCCATACCCAGAGCACACGCCTCCTCGAAGGCAGCCTCGAAGCTGGGAAAAGGGCCGTCGATGTAATCCCGATGATTAATAATGTGCCATTCCATCTGTTAATGAGATGAGCCCGCGGGCCGCGGAGTTTCATCGAGTTCATCCCTAAGATTGCATTGGACTTACCGTCTCGCTTCATTCCGCCCGCAAGGCCGACGCCGGGTCGACCCGAACTGCCCGGTAAACCGCCGGAGCGACCGCGGCGATGGTTAAAGATATCACGGCTCCGGCTGCCGCCGTGAGCGACCACGGGTCGGATGGCGTCACGCCGTAGAGCAGAGAACCGATCCAAGCATCGGTCAATAGCGCGGCTCCGAGTCCTAACGCGACTCCGGTGGTCGCCATTGTGAACGCCTGGCGGCCGAGCATGGCTCCGATATTTGCCGCAGTCGCGCCTACCGCCATGCGGATCCCGATTTCTCGCCGCCGCTGCACCACCGCATACGCGAACAGTCCGTAAATTCCCGCGGCGGTCAGTGCCGCCGCTAGCGCACCGAAGAGTGATCCCAGCGTCGCGCTCAACCGTTCGCTCGAACTGCTGGAGTCCATTTCCGCAGCCAGAGTCTCGATCTCGATCACCGGCATCGCAGGATCGAGGGCCGCGAGCGCTTGGCGCAGGGGCTGGATGATCGACTCCGGAGAGATGAAGGTACGTGCGTGAAGTACGAGTTGGCCACCCGAATAAGGGTCTGGCTCATAGAACGCAGGCATGATCGGTTCCCGCAAAGAGCGATATTTCGCGTTGGTCACGACGCCTACGATTTCGTATGCTTCAGGCGCCAATTGTCCTGCATCCGCTCCCCCAAAGCGCTGGCCGAGCGGATCAGTATCCGGATAGAAGTGCCGCACAAACGCCTGGTTGACCACCACTTTTTCTGGTTTGGTTTCCGGTTTGTCAGAATCGGTAAGCGTGCGCCCGGCAAGGAGACGAAGGCCCATTGTCTCGAAGTAACCCGGAGAAACCCCGTTTCCATTTGTATTCAGGAAATCCGCTGGAGTCGCACGCTGGCCGGCGGGCACGACCGTGGCGGCAAGCCCACGGTCCCGCAAGACGCCGCGCTCCGCCAAACCCACGGATTGAACCCCGGGAATCTGACGCACGCGCTCGGTCAAGAGTTGAACGAAAGGGATTCCTCGCGCGCGATTGTAGCCGGAACCCTCCGGGTTGATGGTGAGCGTAACCACATGTCCGCTCTCAAAACCGGGATCAGTGGCGCGCAGCTTCTGGAACGTCCGGAGCAAAAGACCCGTGCCGGTGAGCAGCAGAGTGCACAGCGCGATCTGGAATACGATCAGAGCCGGCTGGCTGCCCCAGCGCCGGCTGGAACGCGCGCCGCGCAGCACGCTCTCCAGGGTTTCGCGCGAAGCGGAGACGGCGGGCAGCAGGCCAAACAGAAGCACGGTCAGAAGGGAGACCGCGAGCGAAAACAAAAGCACCCGAAGATCGACGCCGAGGTGGATTGTGAGCGGCAGACGGTTCGCACCGAGGTCGCGAATCGGCGGCAGCAGGCCTCCCAGCAGCGGAGCCACGCCCGCTGCAAGCAGCACGCCTCCAGCAGCGCCGAGTATGGCCAGGAGCAGGCTTTCGACGAGCATCTGGCGGACCAGGCGTAAGCGCGTGGCACCCACGGCCAACCGCACGGCGATCTCTTCACGCCGAGCCGCGCTACGTGCCAGCAGAAGCCCCGCGACGTTTACGCAGACCATCAGCAGTAGAAAACCAGCGCCCGCAGTCAGAAGCTTTAGAGCGCTGCCGTAGCGGTCGCGCAAGATAGATGTGCCGCGAACGAGTGGATCGAGGTCCAGCGGATATCCCGGACCGTAGGTCATGCCTGAACGAATCGGATCCTTCTCGTACGTCTCCGTGAAAGCTTGCCATAGGGCGGCACACTCACTCCGTGCGCGCGCGATTGTAATGCCTGGCCTCAAGCGGCCAGCCAGATCGACGTACGCGTACTCCCCGTTGCGTCCGAGTACCGTTGTAATGAGGGGCAGCGTACGCAGCGGTACACGCACATCCGGAGCAGTGTCCACTGCTAATCCGTTGAACTCGCGCGGAAGCACACCCACGATGACGAAGGGACTGTCGTGCAGCACGATGGTTTTCCCCACGGCGTTCGGATCGCCCTGGAAGCGCCGCTGCCAGAAAGCGTAGCTCAACACCGCCGGCGGTCGGCCCGAACTCTCTTTAGCGTCCTCCTCGGTGAGCGCCCGCCCATACAGCGCGCGAACCCCTAGCGCGTCGAAGAACTCAGGCGTCGGGAAATGCACGCGGATCTGCTCAGCGGGCGCCGGTTGAGTCATGGCCGTGTCGAAGGCGAACTCTCCGAAAGCCGCGGAAAACGTCGACGAACGATCGCGCAGAATTTCATAGAACCCAGTGAAAAATCGGCTCGCAGTACCGACGCGCGGGACGTGCTGCACCACCCTCACCAGTTGCTCGGGATGCCGTGCCGGCAACGGGCGAAGTACCACTGCATCCAGAACGCTATAGAGCAACACTGTCGCGCCGATACCGGCGGCGAGCAACCCGGCCGTCGCCAGCGCGAAGCCGGGGGACTTGGACAATGTTCGAAGCGCGAATCTGAGGTCGGTCATACAACAATCTAGCGCCCGGGGCTCATTTTCCCATACGTCGATCTGCAAGCGCGGAGGGCGCGCTTACGGTTGCGGTAAACACCGGGTTCTTCGTCAGCAATCGAACGCAGAATCGGAGGTCACGCAGCAGCTCGTACATCGACCCTTTCAGGGTACAATCATCAGGCGTTCTCTGGATGCTATCCGAAAGCTGATAGCCAAGCGTCAGTCTGCGAAAAGCAAGTAGCATGTTACTTTCATCTATTCCGCGCCTCTGAAAGGGGATCGGCTATGCCTGCTTACCTCGTCGTCAATATAACCGTGAAGGATCCGGAGGTCTTCGAGAAGTACAAAGCCGCCGTGCCCGCATTGATCGCAAGGCATGGAGGAGAGTACCTGGTGCGCGGCGGGAATTGCGAGGTGATCGAAGGAGATTGGCAACCAGGCCGGCTGGTGATCGTCCGTTTCTCTAACGTGGCGGCAGCCAACGCTTTTCTGAATGATCCGGAATATCACCAGATCAAGGGTCTTAGAACGCGAGCGGCTCACTCGGACATGGTCGTTGTGGAAGGCGTTTGATCCTCGGCCAAAATGAAGCCAGGCGACCGCGCCTTTCTCCCACCGTGATACGTTCAGAGAGTACGCCCCCAGTGAATCTGAGAGACCGACCTGCCCATGCCTAGCGCAGCCCCTCGCCTGCTCGTCGACTCCTTGTCGATCGTGTTAATCGATCTGTTGCTGGCCGGCGACAACGCCCTAGTGATCGCGCTGGCCGTGCGGGATCTTCCGGCCCGGCAGCGGCGAATCGGCTCGGCCCTGGGTGCGGCCGCCGCAGTCGTGCTGCGGGTGATCATCACCATTGCTGCCGCCCAGCTCCTCAACGTGGAATTCGTGAAGCTTGCGGGCGGGGCTTTCGTCATCTGGATCGCGGTAAAAGTGCTGGCCGACGCGAGTTCCGAGCCGGCCCAGGCGGGCACGCCCGGTCATCTTCTGAAAGCCGTCTGGTTCATCGTTGTGGCGGATATTACGATGTCCACCGACAATGTTCTCGCCGTTGCAGGAGCCGCGCGAGGGAACATGGCCCTCATCGTTTTTGGATTGGCGGTGAGTATCCCGTTTGTGGTTCTTTCGAGCAACCTGTTGGTGGCCTTGATGAACCGCTATCCGGCCGTGGTCTACGTGGGCGCCGGAATTCTGGGCAAAGTGGGCGCCGAGATGGTGCTTACCGATCCGGTCGTCGAGCGGCTGGCGCACCCGTCAAACGAATTTCTCTATTCGGCCGAGGCCGTCACCGCGGCGGCTATCCTTATCATTGGCCTCCTTCGGAATCGCTCGGCCCGCGGCGCGCCAGACGGGGCTTAGGATCTCGCGGTGTAAGCCGAAAAACGGGGACTGCTGGCAACCCTGTCCCAAGCCATCTAGTGTGGTGAGTCGGAAAAACGTAATGAAAGTCCCCGGCTTACAAAAAGCCCGAGTCATTCCGATCCCGCAGAGCGGGAGAGGAATCTGTTTTTTTGTTCGCGTGTCACCAAACCTTAAAGCAGATCCCCCTCGCTGCGCTCGGGATGACCTGGCGTTGTTCAACTCGCGGTAAATCAGTGGGCACGTATGAAAGAAATCATGCGCCCCGCGCTTTCCTTCTCCCTACGGAAAGAGTGAAAGCGGGCGGCGTCGCAGAAGGTGCATCCGCTGAGCGTGTCGATGTGTGTTTCCCTCACTCCCGCCTCCAGCAACTGGCGGCGATTGTGGCCGGCAAGGTCGATGTTACCTGGTTGATCGAGCCCGAATTGCCGCGCGACTTCGCCGCCGACTTCGTAGCAGCAAACGCCAATCCCCGGGCCGATGGCCGCATACACGTCCTCGGGCGACGTGCCGAACTGGTCGCGCATTCTTCCTAAGGCCTCGACCACAATCCGCGCGGCCGTGCCACGCCACCCTGCGTGCACGGCGGCCACTGCATGGTTTCGCACGTCGGCCAGCAGGATCGGAAAGCAGTCGGCCGTCCGCACCGAGACAGCCAGGCCGGACCGATTCGTGATCAGAGCGTCTCCCGTCCCGGCGCGGCCCCCTTCGAAGCGATCGGCGACCAGGACGGCGGAGGAGTGAACCTGCTCCAGGCCGGCCATGCCGTCTTGAGATAGCGCGTCGTTCCGCGTGCCAAATCCGTGTTCCACCCAGGGCAGTTGGGAGAGGAGGGAGGAGCGCAGCGTCATCGGATGATCCGCGGAAACGGCATCTCTCCTTCTGAGGGATTCGCCCGCACAACGGAGCCTGGCTCGGCGGAAGGCTTGGGAGTTCCTGACAGTTCGTGGGGCCGAGCTGGCCCTGTGTGGGCTTTCAAGTCCACCGGCTCGGCGGGCGGAGGATGCCACGCAACAACGGGGATCACGATTCGACCGCTTTATCGAGCAGCAAGGAGAATTGGCGCGCTTTTTGATCGACGCGGGTCTTGAGCTGATGGAGTTCGCGCTCCATGGACCGCAGACGATCGGCCATATGCAGGCACCCGAGTACGGCCAGTCGATTCGCATCCACTTTTCCGGCGCGGCGTGCGATATCGGTCAGCAGTTCGTCGACGGTTTGAGCCAGCGCTTCCACTTCGCCGGGCTCGTCGGTAGCGACCAGAGAATAGGTTTGGTTAAAGATGGTAACCCGTACCGTTTTACGTTCCGGACCCGATTCCATGGCGGTCCTCCTGCTAGTCCGCAAGGGGCGCGAGGGCGCCCTCATTGCATCCAAGTAAGCAGCCCGCGCGCTCCGTTTTGCGGGCTGTTACTTAGGAGTGGTTGTGGCTACTGTCCGCTGAGCAGATCCATCTGCCCGAGTAATTTTTCGATACGTGTTCGCACCTGCTTGCGCTCGCTGCGCAGGTTCTCGAGTTCGTCGCGGAGTTTCTCAGTACCGGCGACGGGGGTTCCGGCTGCGTTTCTGGCTGCGTCGCGCTCTCGAATGGCCGCGTCCCGCTCGACGATCGCCGAAGCGCGTTCTGCGCGGAGGGATTGGACCAGTTCTACCGTGCGGCGGATGCGTTCTTCGAGCGCGGCGAGTGAATCGTCATTGGAGGGGACGGATTCCTCATGCGCGGAACGTGCCATTTCAAGCCTTATCTTTGGCTGCCTTGGCCTGGTTCACCAGGGCGTTAAACGCCGCGGGATCGTTCATCGCCATATCCGCGAGTATCTTGCGATTGAGGTCCACACCGGCGGTCTTCAGCCCGCTCATGAAGCGGCTGTAAGAGATCTCGGCGGCGCGGCAGGCTGCCCCGATGCGCACGATCCACAGGGAGCGAAAATCGCGCTTCTTTCGCCGGCGGCCGACAAAGCCGTAGCGCAGCGATTTCTCGACCGCTTCCTGCGCGGCACGGTAGAGCTTGCTCTTGGTAAGAAAGAAACCCTTCGCCAGGGTGAGTGTTTTTCGCCGGCTATCCCGGCGTTTGGTACCACGTTTTACTCTCGGCACGTTTTTTCTCCTTGATTTGTGAAAGGCGGATCAGGCACGTGCGGCGCGCTGTCCACGCAAAATCAACCGGCACCTGAATTGCGCCGGCGCACCCTTTGCGGGCTAGTACGGAAGCATCCGCTTGATTTCGGGCTGGTTGGTCTCATCGGCCACCGAACTCTGCCCGAGGCGCCGCTTCCGGGATCGCGTCTTCGAAGTCAAAATATGACGGGCAAACGCGTGCCGGCGCACAATCTTGCCGGTCCCCGTCTTCTTGAACCGCTTGGACGCACCCTTGTGAGTCTTTAACTTTGGCATAAGATTTCCTGGGTGACGTCGGTCGTCGGCGACGACCTTTTTTAAGGATAACACAGCCGCGCCGGACCGCGCGACGCGTGTTTCCGTAACGAACGGCGGACTGACGCGGACGAGACGAGGATCGGCCCGGTTTCAGATTAGCCCGCAAGGGTGCGGCGCACCCCCCTCATTACAAGCCAAGTAACGCTGCCGACGCGCGCGTCTTCGCCGGGGTTTGCGGGCTGTTACTCAAAAGCCGTACGGTCCCTTCGGTAGTCTGGTATGCTACCTCCCAATGGATCTCTTCGCCACGAAGTCAATAGCCCGCCTTACAGCGGATGCGGAAGACAAAGAATACACTCTAAAACGAACTCTGGGTCCTGTCCAGCTGATCGCGCTGGGGATTGGCGCGATCATCGGCGCGGGTCTGTTTTCCCTGACCGGTATTGCCGCCGGAGAGCACGCGGGACCGGCCGTGGTGCTGTCCTTCGTGCTGGCAGGCTTTGCCTGCGCATTTGCCGGGATCTGCTACAGCGAATTTGCCACCATGATTCCGATTTCGGGCAGCGCCTACACCTACGCCTACGCGACCATGGGCGAACTGCTGGCGTGGATCATCGGGTGGGATCTGGTGCTGGAATATTCGGTGGCGGCGGCCACGGTCTCCATCAGTTGGTCCAGTTACGTCGTGGCGATTCTTCAGGATTTCGGGATCAACTTGCCGGCTAGTCTGGTGGCGTCGCCCTGGCAGCCGGTCAAACTCGTGGATGGTTCGACGGTGTACGGGATCATGAACCTTCCGGCGGTCCTGATCGTGTGCGCCGTTTCGCTGTTGTTAATGGTGGGCATCAAGGAATCGGCCGGCGTGAACGCGCTGCTGGTAGTGCTCAAGGTCTCCGTGGTGGTGATCTTTATCGTCGCGGGATGGGCGTACATGAAGCCCGCCAATCACGTCCCCTTCGTTCCGCCCAACACCGGCACGTTCGGGGAGTTTGGATGGAGCGGGATTGTACGCGGCGCGGGCATTATCTTTTTCGCCTTTGTCGGATTTGATGCGGTATCGACAGCCGCGCAGGAGACCAGGAATCCGCAGAGAGACATGCCCATCGGCATCGTCGGGTCGCTTGCCCTCTGCACCGTTCTCTACATTACTTTCGGCTGGGTGATGACGGGCCTGGCCTACTACCCGACCTTCAAGGGCAACGCCGCGCCGGTGGTGGTCGCCATCGCGCAGACGCCGTTCCTGTGGCTCAAGACGGCGGTGGAGTTCGCCATTGTCTGCGGATACACATCGGTGATGCTGGTAATGCTGCTCGGCCAGTCGCGCGTGTTTTTCTCCATGTCGCGCGATGGACTGTTGCCGAAAATCTTCAGCGCCGTGCACCCCAAGTTCCGCACGCCTTGGCGTTCGAACCTTCTGTTCATGGGATTCGTGAGCCTGTTCTCGGCGTTCGCTCCTATTTCCATCGTCGGCGAGATGACCAGTATCGGCACATTGCTCGCGTTCGTGATCGTTTGCTTCGGCATCATCGTGATGCGCAAAACGCAGCCGAATTTACCACGCCCCTTCAAGACCCCTTGGGTGCCATTGGTTCCGGTCGTCGGGATCATCGTGAATATCGGACTGATGCTGGGGCTGGGTCTCAGCAACTGGCTCCGCCTGATCATCTGGATGATCATCGGACTGGTGATCTATTTCACCTACAGCCGGTATCACAGCCGCCTGCAGCTCGCATCTCCGGCGGAGCCGGTTTCGAAGAGATAACCTTATCGAGCGACCGTGTATCCGTAGATCGCGGATAGAGCGGCCAACAAGCCCACATATTGGAACAGCGCCACGTTATCCGGCTGTTCCGGCGCGTCGTGCGTGAAAAAGCGGTAGATTCCGCCGAGGCTGATCAGCAGCAGCACAGTCTCCGAGGTGACCGCCCACAGCACAAGAGCGACACCGGTCGCCATGATTCTCTGCTGCCGGGTCAAGGCGCGAAATCCGCGGCCGCCGTCCAGTTGCCAGATAGGGATCAGATTGAAGAGATTGATCCAGGCCCCGGTCTGCGCGAGGGCTCGCCAGATGCCGGAATCGGTGGCGATATAGACGCCCAGCGCCACCAGTGCGGCTCCAAAACCCCAGATGGGGCCCGCGAGACCAACGCGCGCGTCTTCACCGGGGTTTGCCGGATAGGCCTTTAACCGCACCACCGCGCCGAAGCCGGGGATGAACATGGGCGCCGTCGCCGCGATTCCGTAGCGCGCGAGCGCGGCCACGTGTCCCATCTCATGCACGTAGATAGACAGCACGAAGCCGACGGCAAATCTCCAACCATACAGGGACCAGTACAGGCCCATCGAAAGCAGCATCGACGCGAGTGTGCTGATCTTCGTAAGACCGAGCAGCAGCAGCTTGCCTTTGCTGAGCGCGATCAGAGCGAACGTCTTGAATTTCCAGATCGCCGCGCCGACGGGTCCCAGAACGCCCAGTTTCTTGCGGATGGGATGCTGCTGCTGTTGTTGAGCCAGCAGGTCGCACTGCGGGCAGCTCGAAGCGTTCTCAAGCAACGCCGCACCGCATTTGGGACAAACTGAGGGCACTGACTTAATTATCCCGTGTTTGGTGTGATGATCCTACCGGACCACGCTTACCGGACGACGCGCAGCGCGAACCACCCCAGCCCGGACGCCAATAAAATCCAGGCGGAACCTCGGCGAACCGAAAGGCTGATCCCGCGAATGACGAAGTAGAGCAGCGTTACGAGCACGATTTGGAAGATCGCCGCGCCGGCTAAATAGGGACCGGGATAGCCGGCAAAGTACAGCCCGTGCAGCAGTCCGATCGCCAGCACCACCATCCATCGCATACCGGCCTCGGGCAGCAGCAGAATTTCGATGGCGAGGTAGGCGACCGTGAGCGCCATGGCCGCTTCCAGGAATCGCGGCGAAAACTGCCAGGGCAGCCGAGGGGCGATCCATCGGACGGTCCATTCTCCGGCGATGAACATCGCGAGGAACAACACGGCTTCGCGGCCGGAACGGGCGGCGATCACTAGGCTTGCGAGAAACAGCATTCCCGCCGCGCTGGTCAACGCTCGCCATGAACCGGCGCCGAGATCGCGCGCGATGACTTCGGCGGGCGATGGAGAATGGAAGCGAACCTCCGCCCGCGTGAAGGATTGATCGAACACCGCCTGATCTGAACGTGGTCCCTGCATCGCGGTCAGCAGGTGGACGTGATTGGGGACGGTGATCCGGTAGAGCGTGCACTCGACGTCCAGGCGATCGAATAGGCCGGGAAACTCATACGCGGCCTCACAAACGTATGTGGCGTCTTCGGGATGACATTGAACGGAGGTGCGGATGGCGTTGGCGAAACGGACGTGATCCATCAACACCGTTTCCGGGTTGGCCAGAGTAGCGATTTCGACCATGGGCATGCGCAGCTCATAGACTGCCGTGGGACCGTCAACGCGCAATTCGCCGGTGCTCATGCTGACTACGTGGGCGTGGAGGGCGGTCGTTGCCAGCGCAAACCCAACCAACGTCCGCGCGACGAACTTCCCCTTCGCGAGCAGGCGGGCGGCGAATGCTCTATCCGGCATCGCGCTGCCGCTGCCGACGGCGTAGACGGAAGAACATCATTCGCAAGGCGGCCATCACCGGGACAGAGAAAAACATCCCGGGAATGCCGGCGATCTGATCGCCCGCGAGGACTCCAAAAAGCACCAGAGCGGGATGAATCTCGATGCTCGAGCTCATTAGGTATGGGCTGAGCACATAATCCTGGAAGACACGGTAAATCACCAGGAACAGGATGACCCACCAGATGTGTGAGTACCCGCTAAAGCCCGCGACCAGCAGAATAATCGCCCCGGATATGAACGGCCCTACCACTGGGATGAATTCGAGGATCGCCGTGATTCCGGACAGCAGAATCGCATAGGGGACGCTTATCACCGAGAGAAACCCGAAATAAAACACAAACGCCGCCATGGCAAGGGTCACCAAGGCGCGGATGTACTGAGCCAGCAGAATGTGCAGATCGGCGAGAATCTCATCCACTGTGCGGCGATGGCCGGGAGCGAAACTTTCCACAATCGCCTCGCGCATCATGGGCCCATCTTTCAGAAAAAAGAAACTGAGAATCGGAATCAGGATCACGCTGAGTACATTCCCAAGGCCGGAAAGAATCTGCACCCCAGCCCGGCTCAACAGAGGCAGGACGTCCCGATCCAGCTCGTTCACTCGATCGCGCAACACTTCCGTCAGCCGGGGGCGCATGGGTTCGAGCCAGGAGGGCAGCGGCAGATGGCTGAGCGGATCTTGTTGTTCGATCGCCTGGGGCAGCCTGCCCGCCAGATTCGCGGCCTCTTCGGCGACGCGAGCGCCAATCGTGATCGTGACCGACAGGATCGCCGTGAGCAACAGGACGTAGACCACCGCCAGCACCACCGCTCGCGGAATGCGCTTGGGCGCGATGCCTTCGACGAACGTAACCAGCGGAGCAATCAGGTGCGCGAGAAACAATGCCAGCACGAAAATCACGAGCGTGCGGCGCGCGGCATAAATCGCGGCGACGAAGACGGTAAACAAGAAAACCGTCCACACCACGTTCAATGCGCGGCGGTCAATTCCCAGCATGGCTCTTAGGATAGCGGAGCGGGACTAGCGCCGCGATCATGCAAAAACTCTCAGGTTGTTCCGTCCCGATCCGGATATGATCGTCTTGTGTGATCTGCGAGGAGAGCCGCCATGCGTCACATCGGCACAACTGAGCTTTGGGTCATCCTTCTAGTGGCCGTGATACTGTTTGGACGCCGATTCGGCCCCGGATTTCCAAAGCCGCCAACTCACCCGATCCCAGGAGATGATTCGAGGCTCCTGAACCAGCCTCAGCGACACAATCCGCGCGACGAAAATTCAAACTGACCCACTATCGGTCGGGGCCCGCGCGGCGATTCTCAAAATGCCCGCGGCGCGGGAACGCCGGAAGGTTGCTGCTACGCCGAGCGCCCTTGAGTAACATATCAGTAGTGATCGCAACGCCGGCCGAACACATGCGTGCGCTCGTCGCTGATTTGCAGACTCTCGAAGAGAAGCTGCGGTCGGGTGGGGGCGAGGTCAAGGTCGCGAAACAGCACCGCGACGGGAAGCTGACAGCGCGGGAGCGGATCGCCCGGCTGATCGATCCGGGGCATCCGTTTCTCGAGATCGGGTTGCTGATCGCTTACGACAAATACGACGGCCAGGCCCCCGCGGCGGGCGTCGTCACGGGCCTCGCCGTGGTGGAAGGGCGTCCGGCGGTGATTGTCGCCAACGACGCCACTGTAAAGGCGGGCGCCTGGTGGCCGGAGACCATCCATAAAATTCTTCGCGCCCAGGAAATCGCGATGCGCAACCGCCTGCCGATCGTTTACCTGGTGGATTCGGCCGGCGTGAATCTTCCGTATCAGGACGGAATTTTTCCGGGGCAGTATGGCGCGGCGCGGATTTTCTACTACAACTCCCTGATGCGGCGCAGATTGAAAATCCCGCAGATCGCCGCCGTGATGGGCATGTGCATCGCCGGAGGCGCGTACCTGCCGGCGCTCTCCGACGTCATCATCATGGTGGAAGGCACCAGTTTCATGGGCCTGGGCGGGCCGAACCTGGTGAAGGGCGCGGTGGGCCAGGTGATCGATGCCGAGTCGCTGGGGGGCGCGGGATTGCATACGCGAACCAGCGGAGTCGCGCATTACGCGGCGAAAGACGACGTCCACTGCCTGCAACTGATCCGCCAGAAGCTGCGCGAGATCCCAGCCCCCGCGGCCGAGCAACGCTCCGCGCCGGGACCAACAGGCGGGTCCCACTGTGTCGCGCCGGCGAAATCCGCGGAGGGTCTTTACCATGTGCTGCCCGCCGATCATCGTCTCCCCTACGATGTTGGAGAGGTGATCGCGCGTATTATTGACGCCGGCGACTATCTGGAATTTCAGCCGGAACACGCGCCGGAAATGCTGTGCGCGAACGCCCGATTGAACGGCCGCCCGATCGGCGTCATCGCCAACCGCCGCGGATTCGTGAAGACCGCCGCCGGGCCGAGAATCGGAGGCATCGTCTACGCGGAGTCCGCCCGCAAGGTGGCGTACTTCGTGGAGAACGCCGAACGGCACGGCCTGCCGCTGCTTTATCTTCAGGATGTCTCGGGATTCATGGTCGGTCTCGACGCGGAAAGTGAAGGGATCATTCGCGCTGGGGCCGAGATGGTGGAAACCATGGCTTGCGCCACGGTCCCCAAGATCGTGCTGACGCTCAATCATGCGAGCGGCGCCGGCTACTACGCGATGGCGGGACAGGGATTCGATCCGCACTTCACGTTCGCCTGGCCGTCGGCGCGCATCGGGGTGATGGAAGGCGACGCGGCGGTGCAGGCGGTCCACGGAGCGGAGATCGAGAAGCTTCGATCGGGCGGGCAGCCCGTGCCGCCGGATCTGGAGGCACGCATCGCGGAAACCCGCGGCGATTACGAACGGTGGCTCAATGCCCGTTATGCGGCCGCGCGCGGCCACGTAGACGCCCTGATCGATCCGCTGGCGACGCGGCGCCTCCTGTCCTTCGCCTTCGATGCGGCCACGGCCTACGGCCATCGCGAGCATCTGCCGATGGAAATGCTATGAGCCTGCGTATCGAGCAAGACGGAAGGCTTTGCCGCATCGCACTGGCCATCCCGGATAAGCGCAACGCCCTGGATACGAAGATCTGCGGCGATTTACTGAGGGAATTGGACGCCGCCGCCGCGGATACCGCCACGGGAGCAATCCTGATCGAGGCTGACGGGCCCGTGTTTTGCGCGGGCCTGGAGCCGGGTACCGAGATCGACGAGCGGCTCTTCGCGATCGGCCGCACGATTCCCAAACCGTTGATCGCGGCGGTGAAGGGCGTCGCCATTTCAGCCGGACTGGCCCTGGTGGCGAACGCGCACGTCGTGGTGGCGGCCCAGGGGACCAGCTTCGGCCTCACTGACATTCGGGAAGGGAAGTGGCACGAACCGATTTTTCGCGCGGTGGCGGCGGCGATCGGAGAACGGCGGGCGCTCGAACTTAGCCTGACGGGGCGCATCTTCTCCACGCCCGATGCCCTGACCTGGGGCCTGGTGCAGATGGTCGCACCCGCGTTTGAGCTGGACGACCGGGCGAGCGAAATCGCGATGGCTGTGGCGAACGCCGCTCCGGGTGCGGTCAGCGCGGCGCTCTCGCGAAAACTGACCGGCGCGGCCGGGCAGAACTAATTTTCTTCGGGAAGAAATCGAGCGGGGGCCCGAAAAGCGCCGGGGATTTGTCGCCAACCTAGGTTCGCAGTACTGGGTCTCTCAGGTTGCTGAAGAAAAACCAAAACTAAGGTTAGCAGCAGATGAACAGAGATCAACGCCGATCGAAACAAGTAGGTGATCCGCGTTCATCTGTATTTATCTGCGGCTCAAAATCGTTTTTCGGCATTCGGTGAAGGTCGATCGAATAAGTCGGCTGCCGTGGCTTCGGTTGGGTAAGGGTCTCCCTACAGGTTCGCCGTGAACCAGCTCGGGTTCGTGCTCGAAGTGGGTGGCTAAATACCGCTCCGACGTGATGAGGGCCTTGGTCGCCATTTGGGGGGCAGCATAGCATGCTTGCATAAGTAGGATCTTCGTTTGGCGAGATAGTTAACAACTATCTGACCGCCGATCTTCGGCGCCAGCGGTCGCTTTGTTACACTCGGCAATGGAATGCCGCAGATCCTCGATGGCGCCTTCGTGCGGGGCCAAATCCTCGAAAAACTGAAACCAAGAATTGAACGATTGAGGCGGCCGCCGGGTTTAGCGGTAGTGCTGGTGGGTCACGACCCGGGCTCCGAGATTTATGTGCGCGGCAAGATGAAAGCGTGCGCGGAGCTGGGGATTTATAGCGACAAGCTTTCACCGCCGGAAACGGTGACGACGGAGGAATTGCTGGGGATCGTCGCCGAACTGAACCGGAGACCGGACATCGACGGAATCCTGGTGCAGATGCCCTTGCCGAAGCAAGTGGATTCGCGCCGCGTGCTGGAGGCGGTCTCAGCAGGCAAGGACGCCGATGGATTTCATCCGGTCAACGTGGGCCACCTGGTCGCGAACCGGCCGGGGCCGCGCGCCTGCACGCCCGCCGGCATCATGGAGATGTTGAGGTTCTATCAAATCCCGATCGAGGGCCGTCGAGCGGTGGTGCTCGGCCGCAGCGACATCGTCGGCAAGCCGATGGCCATGATGCTGTTGCATGAAAACGCGACGGTGACCATCTGCCACTCACGGACGCTCAACGTGATGGAAGAATGCCGACGGGCCGATATTCTGGTCGTCGCGATTGGGAAGGCGGCGTTCGTCACCAGCGAATTCATCGCGCCGGGAGCGACGGTGATCGATGTCGGTATGAACCGTTTGAGCGATCGCGGGACCGCGGATCGCCTCGGCAAAGGCGCGGAGTTCGATCGCAAAGGCTCCGCGCTCGTGGGGGACGTGAATCCGGTCGACATGGCGCACATGGCGGCCGCTTATACCCCTGTGCCCGGAGGCGTGGGGCCGCTCACCATCGCGATGTTGATGGCCAACACGGTGTCGCTCGCGGAACAGCACGCATGCTCAGCGTAGGACTGACCGGCGGACTCGCCAGCGGCAAGAGTTTCGTCGGCCGGGCTTTCGCCGAACTGGGCTGCCTGCTGATCGAAGCCGACGAACTAGGGCATCGTGTCATCGAGCCGGGCGCGGAAGCGTACCAGGGCGTGATCCGCGAGTTTGGCCGCGAGATTCTCAATCCGGATGGGACCATCGACCGGCGGCGGCTGGCGGGGCTGGTGTTCGATCAGCCGGAGCGTCTGGAGAAACTGAACGCCCTGGTGCATCCGCCGGTCCGGGCGCGGGCGTGCAAGATGATGGAGGAGTTCGCGGGGCGTTTTTCAGGCACGACTCCGGCTTCAGGCACGACCCGGGATGGGATCGTTATCACCGAAGCTGCGATAATGGTCGAAACGGGCACATATCGCGATTATGCCCGGCTGATCGTCGCCATGTGCCGCCCCGAGCAACAGATCGAGCGAGCGATGGCGCGGGACCATCTCACGCGCGAGGAAGTGACGCACCGGTTGAGCCGGCAAATGCCCCTCGAAGAGAAGGTGAAGTACGCCGATTACGTGATCGACACGTCCGGTACCAAGGAACACACGCGCGAGCAAACGCACGCGGTGTATGAGTTGTTGCGCAAACTGAACACGGAAACGCAAGCGGGCTCCTTCAAATGAGCGCACGGCGGGAATGCCACGTCCCGCGAGCACGGAGAATCTATGAGATTACGAACGTTATTGATTGCTGTATTGCTGGTGGCCGGATTCACTTACTACACGGCCACGCCGAACTCGCTCTTACGGCGGCCGTTCAATTCCGTGCCTCTGTGGAGCGAGCCGCAGGTGGCGCATACGGCGGGACTCGGCGCCGATGAGCTGAACAACATCGATATCTACAAGGCGTCCAAGGACAGCGTCGTATACATCACCAGCACCGTGTTGCAGCCGACGTTCTTCTTCGGCGTGGTGCAATCGCGCGAACTCGGCTCCGGATTCATCATCAACGAGGACGGCCAGATCCTGACGAATTTTCACGTGATCAGCGGCAGTTCCGCGGTGGAAGTCACGCTGCCCGATCAGAGCCGGTACCAAGCTACCGTGCTGGTGCGGGACCGGGTGGATGACCTTGCGCTCATCCGCATCACGCCCAAGAAAAAGCCGTCCCACTTGAACCTGGGAGATTCCGACCATCTGCAGGTGGGACAGAAAGTGTTGGCGATCGGAAATCCGTTCGGGTTCGCCGGCACGCTGACTACCGGGGTGGTGAGTTCCCTGGGGCGCGACATTCAGAGCGAAAACAACCAAACCATGGAAGGCATGATCCAGACCGACGCGGCGATTAATTCCGGCAACAGCGGCGGCCCGCTGCTCGACTCGCAGGGCGCCGTGATTGGCATTAACACGGCCATCTACGGTCCGAGCGGCGGCAGCGTCGGCATCGGGTTCGCCATGCCCATTAACCGGGCGAAGGCGATGCTCGACGATTACCGCGCCGGGCGCAGCTTCGGCCGGGCCCGGCTGGGCGTTTCGACCGTGTATATTGCCGGCGATCTCGCCGAGGCGCTCCACCTTCCGGCGAGCGGAGGGCTGCTCATAGAAGAGGTGGCGCGAGGCTCCGCGGGAGCACAAGCCGGCTTGCACGGCGCGAACGACGAGGTTCGAGTCGGGAATCAGCGTCTCGGCGTGGGTGGCGATCTGATCACCGCTATCGAGGGCAAACCGGTCGCTGAGCCGGACGCGATCACCGGGGCGCTCGGCCGCAAGCATCCTGGCGACGTGCTGAAGCTGACGCTCTTTCGCGCGGGGCGCCGCGTCGAGGTCCAGGTGAAGCTGGGCGAAGCGCCGGAAGAGCAGTTCTAGCTTTTGAAGATCGCCCGCACAACGGAGCCTCGCTCGGCGAGACGCTTGGAGTTCCCGCACGTTTGGAGGACCTCGCTGGCCCTGTGCGGGCTTCTATACAATGCAGGAGTGTCTCTGCCGGAAGCTCCGCAGGCTCCGATCCCGGGCCCTCTGCCCGAAGGGGGTACGCTTGCCCCGGCGGGAGCGCGGAAAGCCTTGGCGGGCTTCTTCGTCTCAGGCATTCTGCTGGCCTTCCTGGGCGCGATTCTACCCGCGTGGCAGCATCACCTGCTTTCGGACTATCTGACGGTGGGCCTGTATTTTGTCGGATTGATCACCGGAGTGATCGCGTCGGTGTGGGCCGCGCCGCCGCTGCTCGACCGGAGAGGAGTGGGGCAGACACTGGCCATCGCCTGCGCCGCGGCATCGGTGTCTTTGTTATACCTCGCCCTGGTTTCTCCGCCGTCCTCTCCCTGGTGGCGAGTGGTGGGGATGGTCTTGATCGGCTGCTCGGCCGGCATCCTGCACACCGCGATGTTCCACGCCATCTCTCCGATGTATCGCCACGATCCGGTGGCGACGGTGAATTTGGCGGGCATCCTATTCGGCTTGGGTTGTCTGGTGGTCGCGCTGGTGATCTCCACTACTTTCTATACGTACACCGCGGCGAGCATTCAGATCTGGATCGCCTTGATCCCGGCGATGTTTGCCGCCGGGTATGCGCGTTCCCGGTTTCATGCTCCGTCGGCGGCGCAGCATCCTTCGCCGCGCGAGGTTCTGGGCGAGTTCCGGAGCCCAGGAGCGGTGCTGTTCAGCCTTCTCCTGTTCTTTCAGTTCGGAAATGAATGGGCCATCGCGGGCTGGTTGCCGCTCTTCCTAAGCCAACGTCTCGGAATCAGCCCGGCCACCTCGATCATGATTCTGGCGCTCTACTGGCTGGCTCTGCTGATCGGCCGGGTGGCCGCGCAGTGGGCGCTCCCGCGGGTCCGGCACACGCGGTTTCTGGCGAGCAGCGTGCTCGCTTCCATGTTCGCCTGTGTGGTGCTGGTGTCCACCGATAATTTGTTCGGCGCGGTGAGCGGCGTGGTCTTGCTGGGCGCGTCGTTTGCGCCGATTTATCCGCTGGTGGTGGAGAGGATCGGGCATCGCTTCCCGTATTACCATCCAGGTTTCTATAACGGGATTTTTTCGTTCGCCATCGCCGGTGGGTTGCTCGCTCCCTGCACGCTCGGTTTTTTCGCTTCAATTTGGGGTGTTCGCACGGTCATGGCGCTGCCCCTGGCGGGCTCAGTGGTGGTGTTTCTCCTCCTGATGCTCATCTGGCTGGAGGCCCGGCTCAGCTCGTCATCTCACGCCGCATTTTAGACCGCCCGTCGTAAATGCACCGCCCGGTGTGAGATCCTCAAAGGGTCTATGCGTTGGTCCAATGGTTGGGCGGCGGCATTCTTCGCGGCGCTTTTGTGCCCCGCGGCGGATCTGGATCATCGTCTGGAGACCCTGGTCCAATCGAGCGCTCCGGCGGGAATCGGATTCGCCGGCATCCAGGTGGTCGAACTGACGGACGGCAAGACGCTGTACCGGCACAACGAGACCCAACTGTTTCTGCCGGCTTCCAACATGAAGCTGTTCACTTCCGCGCTGGCCCTCCTGCGTCTGGGCCCCGACTACCGCTTTGCGACGACCCTGGTGCGCGAGTCCTCGGGCGACCTGGTGCTGTTCGGAGGCGGCGATCCGTCGCTCTCCGGCCGTGTGTTCCCGTATCAGAAGGATGCTCCACTGAAACCCCCGCTCGAAGCGATTGAGGATCTGGCCGATCAGGCGCTCGCTCATGGACTTCGCCAGGTGGACGGCGATGTGGTCGGAGACGACAGCCTGTATCCCTGGGCGCCGTACCCGCCCAGTTGGACGCAGGACGACGCCATCGAGGATTTCGGGGCGCCGGTGAGCGCGCTGACCGTCGCCGATAACATGCTGACCCTGACCGTCCGGCCGGGCGCGCGCGCGGGCGATCTCGCGAGCTTATCGCTTTCGCCCGCAATCGAGTATTATGCGATCGACAATCGTATTCTGACGGTCGAGCGCGGCGGAGAGGGGCGGGTCCATCTGGAGCGCCTCCCCGGGTCGCGTCAACTGCTCCTGTGGGGAACTATACCGATCGGCGCCATGGGAATCACGGAGGCGACCGCGATTGACGAGCCGGCGCTGTATGCCGCCGGTGCGCTTTACGACGCTCTGACGCGGCGAGGGGTGATTATCCGCGGGAAGGCTATCGCGCGTCATCGCGCCATGGCCGGCGACGATCAAACTCCAATAGGTCAGGACGTCCTGGGCGCACGTTCTTCTCCCCCGTTGAGCGACCTGCTGCAGACCATGGACAAGGTGAGCCAGAATCTGTACGCCGAGCTGGTATTGCGGGAGGTGGGCGGCGTCACCCGCCACGCCGGCACCCGTGAGGCCGGCCTGGAGGAACTGAAAGCTTTCGTTTCCGAAATAGGAGGCGGGCCGAGGGACTCGCGCGCCGAAGACGGCTCCGGTCTCTCGCGGAACACGCTGGTAACGCCCCGCCTGGTGACGCAGCTGCTTGCTCACATGTACGCCTCCACCTATCGGGACGCCTGGATTTCTCTGCTTCCGATCGGGGGAGAGGACGGCACGCTCTCGAACCGGCTGTGCTGCATCTCCGAGGGCCGCGGAATTCATGCCAAGACGGGGTCGCTCAGCCGGGCAGCGGCGCTTTCCGGTTATGCCGACAGCAAGACCTACGGGCGCCTGGCGTTTTCCATCCTGGTGAATAATTTTGGCGCGACGTCCGCCGAAGTCCGGCAGTGGATTGATAAAATGACGACAATGCTCCTGGAATAGCGCCGCCGCACGCTTTGCGGGCTGGTGCGGGGTTCGGCGCGCATCGGTCGAGGAAAGTTCGTATGCCTATCTTCGAGTATATTTGCGACGACTGCCGTAAACGGTTTGAGAAATTGGTGCGCCGTACCAGCGGACCGGACGCGGACCAGATCGTTTGCCCTTCCTGCGGGGCGAGTCGAGTAACGGCCCAGATGTCCACTTTTGCCGCGCAGTCGAGCGGAATGTCAAAATCGGATACGGGCCTTCCCAGAGACGCGAGCCCGATTCCGGATAGCTCCGAAAGCCACCACGAGTAAGGAATCGCGGTTGCGGATGAACCCGTATGAACTAAGACCATGCGAGGTCGGCGACGAAACAACGCAGGCCGAAACATATTAAGGATGGGTGTAAAGCAAAGCGTTCCAAACTCGGTTGACGAGTACATCGCTGCACAGCCCGAGGATGTGCGGCCGAAGCTCGAACAGGTGCGCGCCGCGATTCGGAGGGCCGTTCCGGAGGCAGTGGAGGGCATCGGGTATCGCATGCCCGGATATAAGCTCCGCGGAAAGCCGATGCTGTATTTCGCCGGCTTTAAGGAGCACTATTCGCTGTTTGCAGCATCGGGGACGTTCTTTACAGCGCTCGAAGACGACCTCAGGGGGTACAAAAGGCGAAAGGGGACGGTTCATTTCCCACTCACCAAACCGGTTCCAGTGAAGCTCATAAGCCGGATTGCGAAGCTGCGGGCGGCTGGGATCGCCGCGACCGCCAAGACTTAAGCTTCTGAGTAACAGCCCGCAAAACCCGGAGCGGGTAAACTCCGCGCGGCGGTATTGTTACTTGTTCGCACTGAGGGCGCCGCCGCACCCTTTGCGGGCTAGGCCGGGGAAGGAAGAACGCAACTCGATGGTATACTCGGCCCGATCGACAACATGAACCCCAAAGTCAACTGGTTCTTTGACAGGGACACTCCCTGGAAAGAATCGTACGAGATGCTGCGCGTCATTGTGCTTGATTGTGGGCTCACCGAGGAGCTGAAGTGGGGCTGCCCGTGCTACACGATCAACACGAAGAACGTGGTACTGATCCACGGCTTCAAGGACTATTGCGCGCTGCTGTTCCACAAGGGCGCACTGCTAAAGGATCAGGAGGGCATCCTGGTTCAGCAGACGGAGAACGTGCAGTCGGTGCGGCAGATCCGCTTCAAGGGTGTGCACGAGATTGTCAGGCTGGAACGCTTGCTCAAGACCTACATCCACGAGGCCGTGGAAGTGGAGAAGGCCGGCCTGAAGGTGGCGCTGAAGAAGACGTCGGGATTCGAGATGCCGGAGGAATTCGCGCTTAAGTTAAAGGCGTTGCCGGCCCTGAAAAAGGCCTTCCATGCGCTTACACCTGGGCGGCAGCGCAGCTACCTCCTCCACTTTTCCTCGGCCAAACAGAGCAAGACGCGGGCGGCAAGGATCGAAAACAACGTAGACCGGATCATGGCAGGAAAAGGCTTGGCGGATTAGACCAGTTTCAGAGATAACGTAAGGGTCTTCGATGCGTTAAACCTTTGAGAACACCGTTACTTGCGGTGTGAAACTGGTCTATGCTAAATCAAAAAATGGATTACTATCGGGGGACAGCGCGTCCGCGGGCATACGCAGTCGATCCTGGCTACGCGTAGAGCGAGCGGCCCAACTCCAGGTCGGCAATCCGTCCATTACCCGATTACTTCCGGTTACGCCGTGACTCAGGCGCAATCTGATTCTTGATTGAGCAGGCTCATACAAATCAGTTGCGGTTCTCAATCGGCACACGTGCGGCCTTTTCAGCGCCTTACCAGGAGTTTCTGAAACCGCCTACGGGTTCACCGCCCGAAGCAAAACAAATGCCTGCGTCGGGTTGAACCGCACCTCCACACCGCGACCGGGACGTTCGAGGTGAACTCCCCGACCCCGGGTTTGGCCGCGTAAGGCACGCCCAGATAGCCTCCGCTGGGCTCACCAGGCACAGCGGCGCGGGCACGTTGCCGAAGCTCACGCTGGCTCCGGCCATCGTGGTCGGCAGCCGAGGGCTTGTCACTAAGGTCCCGGTGCGGCTTGCGGACGTTTCGGATATACTATGCGAAAAAGGAAAACGGAAGTGTCCGCGAAGGTCCTGCTCGCATTGCTAGGGGTGGGCTGCACGGTAAGCGCGCAGCCGACGTTGAACTTGTCGGAAGACCTAGTGAAGCTGGGGATCGCTTCGCAGAATATGGTCCCTAATCAGCCGAGCGTGGATGCGGGACCGCTGTTTTTTCAAGGGGTACTGTACGCGCAGAACAAGAAGATTGGCCGAGTGATCGCCGATCCCGGAGCATACTATTTTCTGAGTCAGCAGTACGCGGGCACACATCTAGCCTGGGCCAACCTTAGTAATCTGACTCTCGATCTCCAGGGTTCCGATCTACACTTCACCTTCCCGGTTGCAACTGGAATATCCCTCACGAACGCGACAAATATCGCCCTTCAGAACTTCACTGTGGATTACGACCCGCTGCCATTCACCCAGGTTCAAGTGCTGTCGGTAAACCCTGCGCAGCAGCAAATTCAATTTGCCGTCGCTGGAAATTGGCAGAATCCGAGCGTTCTCAACGAGGTTTTCAGCATTCCGAACGGCTCAGTGGACGTCCACATCTTCCGCGACGGGCGGCCCATCATCGGTGCAAACCGCTTGCACGCCGCAAACCCTATCGGCAGCAGCCAGTTCACGGTCAGTCCCGATCCTGGTCTCACTCCGAGTGATGTAGTCGCACTGATTCGACCCGGAGATATTACAGTTCTGTGCATGCGCAGTTCTTCTGTGGCAGTCGGTGCCATACGCTGCACCGGCTGCACGGTGCGCAACATCGCCATCTACTCGGGTGCGGGGGTGGGGTTCGAGGGCGCATTCGCGGAATTCAGCGTCTTTGACCACATCTACGTTATGCCGAAGCCTGACACCGACCGTCTGGTCAGCAGTTTTACCGGGCTTCAATTGTCGGGCGGGCTTGGCAATCAAATCCGCCAGAGTCGAATGATCCGGACTATGGATAACGGGCTTGAATATGGCACCCGCGTCATCGGCTCCGTCCAAAGCCAGACAGACAACCGCACTTTCGTGGTGGAAGGTCTGATTACGAGCTATGTCTCGTATGGACTCGCAGTGCCAAACGGCTCTGCGGTCTCATTTCAAAGGCTCACCGACGGAGCCGTCGTGGCTTCGGCGGTTACTGCGTCTCCCGTAGCGCCGCCCTATTCCGGCGAGCCTCCGCAGGCGACCTTCACATTCGACCGCGACTTGCCTCAAAGCATTGTAGGCACCCTGATATTTGGCACAGACCCGGACTCGCGCGCCGCCAACTCCGTGGTTGAACGAAACGCTGTCGAGGAGGAGACCGACTGCTGTAGCGGGTTCTTCGTCGTAGGTCTTGGCAACAGTACCTTTCTTGGAAACTACGCCCAGCGTACCGCTATGTCGGGCTTGCAAACCGAGAACGATTTGCAGCCGGGAAATTTCAACTCGCCGCCGTCCTCAAACTTTGGAATTTCGAACAACGTGATTGATGGTGCAAATTGGACACGAACCGGGTATCCGTTGGCTCAGTTGGGAAGCATATCAGTGGATGCAACGAACGCCCCGGTGCTGCTGACTGGCAGTCCCGATCAGAACATTTCGATAACAGGCAACTTCATAGCCGATTCAGGAAGCGCGGCCGTGTGGCTGGGGAATACCAACGGCGGCTCGGTAAGTGGAAACTATTTCCTCAATCCCAACAAGAATCCCGCGGTGGAGTCGGCGGTGTCTTTTTTCGGTCCTTCGACGCTGCCGCTTGTGACACAGTCATCGCAGAGTATCGCCATCGGCAGCAACATCGTCGATCAATCCTCCGGTCGAATGTGGGTGACCGATGCTCAGTATAGCGAGCTGGCCGCGTACGCTCCCGGCAGCACCGTGCGGCTCAATACGTATGGATTGGGCAGTTTGGTTCCGGCTCCCAGCGTGACGCTTACTGATGCCGATGGGAACACGACGCCGCTGAGCATCCAGTACGCGACGCCGCACGCGATCGACGTACAACTGCCGGCGTCGGCCGGGCTGGGCGGCGCTTATTTGACGGCGACTTCGGGCGGCGCGAAATATTTCGGGACGCTATTTCTAGACGTAGTGGACAATATTCCGGCTTTGAACGGCTGCACGTATGAAATCAGCCCTTCGGCCGTGTCGGTGGGCGCCGGTGCGGGTGGGCTGCCGATCTTGGTCGTCACTCAGGCGGGATGCCCCTATCAGGTGCTGGACGCGGACGCGTTCGTCAGGCAGGGCGCGGGCGGCGCCGGGACAGGAGTCGTGAATGTGGGATTCGCCGTGAATACTGGCGCGGACCGGAATACCACCATAGAGATTACCGGCGAGCAATTCACGGTCAAACAAACTTCGCTGAGCAATACGGTGACTTCCACCAAACTCCTGCCGCAGTTTGCCTTCGGCGGGGGCTGGTATTCAGCGCTGTATTTCACCATGACGGGCAATGGAACGGCATCGTTTCCGGTCAGTTTCTTTGGCAACGATGGCAGTCCTCTCTCTGTGCCGTCGGTGGGCGGCTCGACGGCGGTTGTGGATCTGGCGGCGTGGGGCACGGCGATCATCGAGGCGCCCAATGTTGGCGGACTGAAGCAGGGATATGTTTCGGTGATACTGCCGCCGGGCGTCACCGGTTATGCGGTATTCCGCCAGACGGTCGCCGGGGTGCCGGATCAGGAGGCGGTCGTGCCGCTTTCGGATTCGTCAGCCACGGCGGCCACGCTCATCTTTGATGACACGGCGTTCACGACCTCCGTGGCCGTTGTCGGTTTGAGTTCGGCTAGCAGTACGGTATTCGTTACAGCGAGGGACGCAGGGGGCAATGTGATCGGCACGGGGACGATTGTATTGCCGCCCAATGGGAAGGTGGCGACGCCGCTCCGTGGTGTGCCCGGCCTCGCTGGCATCGCCGGGCAGCGCGGCTCGGCCGATTTCTCGATCAGTTCGGGCAGTGTGGCGGTGCTGGGAATCCGCTTCGGCGGTGCGGCTTTTACCGATATCCCCACAGCCACTCTATCGGGCCAATCTGCATCCGCGGTTCCCACGAGCGCGGTTCTGCCACAATTCGCATCGGGCGGCGGCTGGTACACTGCAATGTATTTCACGATGACAGGCAGTGGAAGCGCCCTTCCGTTTGCGGTCAATTTCATAGGGAATGACGGCAATCCGCTGAATGTGCCGGCTCTGGGCGGATCGTCAGTTATGGTAAACCTGGCGCCGCGCGGCACTGCCCTAATCGAAGCTCCGAATATGGGTTCCCTGACACAGGGCTACGTTTCCGCGGTTCTACCACCCGGTGTAACGGGCTACGCGGTATTTCGGCAGACGGTTGCTGGGAAGCCGGATCAGGAGGCGGTGGTGCCCCTGTCAGGCGTAACGTCAACCAACGACACGCTAATTTTTGACGATACGGCCTTCACGACATCAATGGCTGTTGTCGGTTTGAGTTCCGCCAGCAGTACGGTATTCGTTACCGCGAGGGATGTCGGGGGCAATGTGATCGGCACGGGCACGATTGCGTTGCCGCCCAACGGGAAAGTGGCGACGGCGCTCCGTGATGTGCCGGGCCTTGCTGGCATCGCCGGACAGCGCGGGTCCGCGAATTTCAGCATCGCGCCGGGAGACGTGGCCGTATTGGGAATCCGCTTCGGCGGTTCGGCGTTCACGGATATTCCGACAACCGCACAGTAACCCCTGCTGTTCTATTCCGCTTTAGCTCGTCGGCGCGGGGGCCAAACCCTCGTTTGAAGCCGGACGGCCGTAGCTCTGTTTGACGCGCATCTGGTGTTTCGCCCTACTTTCAGAGAGTTTGAGTATGACGTGACCGCGAACGGCAAGCGTTTCCGATCACCATGTCGAGCGGCACGGGCGCAGCGTCGTCGCCGCGGCTGACGGTGGTGACGAATTGGACCGCTGGACTGAAGAAATAGAGCAGAAAGTCCATCCGGCGACCGATCCTGCGGCTCGCAGAAAGCATTCCTTCAGAGATGCCGCTTTTCGTTGTTACTCGAATCGTGTAACAGATGTGTTTAGAAGTGGATGGCGACATAGAGAATGGATTGTCGGGTACCCTTCCACTATTTTTTTCTGATGTCCACCTCCGGATACGCGTAACACAGGCGCTATCCGTCTCACACCCGCCGAGGATCGGTAAACACCACGCGACCGGCAGGAATTTCCGGGACAAGACGCATCGTCGCTGGATGCCCTTGGATCGCCCCGTATAAGGTAGCGTAAACAATGTCCAGACCAACAACGATCCGCTCTGCGGATTCCGGCGCCACGGCGGAAGGCGGTCGTCTGTCCTCTAGCAGGCTGCTGAAAAAAGATCCACAACCAGGTTAGCCGCTGATGCGGCACGCCCGCTCCGGGAACACAGATGAACTCCGATGGAAGCAAATGTGTTATCCGTGTTCATCCGTGTTTATCTGCGGCTCAACTCGCTTCTTCGGATTTTTTCAGCATCGTGCCAAAACCCGGGATATCTCATATAAATTCCCGGTGCACCGGATTCTGCCCGAAGGCTGGAGATCGTAAGTATTATTCACGATCTACTGGTCGGCTTGCGCAATCCAGTTGCGGTGTTCCAGGAACGTTCTCGGTTCGTAGGTCGCGCCTTTGGCAAGTCGTCTCTGCTCCCAGCGGCTGGTCCAAAGCAGCACCGGTCCTAGGAGGCTGGCCATCACGCGGCTGACTCCTCCGAATTCGAGGCCCATTTCCTTTCGTAGCGCGCGGATCTGTTGGCTGACCGCTTGGTTCGTCCGCCTGAATTGCCGCTCCATGGCCCACAACAGGCCGCTGTAAGCGGTCTTGATGGAGCGGATTTCCCACTCGAAGCGTTCCCGGACGCGTGGATCGGGATCGTTCTTATAACGCTTCCAGCCTTGCATGGTCGTGCGGCAGATGCGATACAGGCTGGGACCGTTGCGCTCGAAGTCGCGCCGGAACGCCCAATCCAGAAAACGATTCGAGTCATCGCGCGAAATCGCATCGTGCTCGAAGTTGAACTTGTGTTGTCCGTGGATATCAGCCAGGTTCACGTCGAGCAGCCGGCGCTTTGCCTGCATCTCCTGGTAGAGCGGCGTACCGGGCACGGGCGTGTAGAGCATGAACTGATGAAAATCCGTCTCATGCGACACGGCATGCTCGATCTCATCCTGAATGTTCTCGGGCGTGTGATGCTCCAGACCCACGATGGTGGAGCCCAGCAGCTTGATGCCATGCCCGCGCAATTCCTTGGAGAGAGCCAGCGTATCGTGACCCTTCAGCTTGGCGTAGGCGGAGCGCGGGGATTCGAGACCCATCCAGATCCAGGAAATACCGAGTTCCACCAGTTCCCGGACGGTGTACTTGCTGATGGCGTTGGCCGACGAAAATACGTACAGCGACCAGGACTTGCCGTGGGCCTTCATCCGGTCGAGCAGTTCCATGGCGCGCTTGCGGTACAGCAGGAAATTCTCATCCATGATGAAGAACGAACGCACCTTCATGGAGGATTCTATTTCGCGCATGACGTTGAACAGCTCTTCGCCGGTCTGGTAAAAGTTGAGAAACTTTCCCTTGCCGCCGAAGAAAGCCGAGGTGGTACAAAAGTTGCACCCGAGCGGGCAGCCCACCGAAGGGATTATTGTGGCCGCGGTGTGGCCGTCCGGAGTCGGGACTTTGATCCCCATGGTGCGGACGTCGAAACCCGAGACGATGTGCGGGTGGCGGATGGGAGCGCTCACGTCCTCACCCAGGAAGCCGCGCATCCAGGCGACGCCGTCGCCGCGCACGATGTGGTCGGCGTCGATCATGTGCTCGATGCCTGGAATAGCCGCGACGTGGCCCCCTACCACGATGGTCGAGCCCGGTGAAAGTTTCCGCACCATCCGGCACATCTCGCGCACTTTGCCGATGTTCACGATGATGGAGGAAATGCCGACGATATCGTAGGCGTGGGCGGTCAGTTCCTTCGCAAACGCTTCCCGAGTGGGGAAGTCGAGAAGCGTGGAAGGAGCAGAGATGTTTTCCTGAATCATCATGATGCCCCACGAGCGATGGAACATTCGCAGGGAGAAGGATCCCTGGGCGCGGGTTACCTGGTTATGGTAAAGCTCCATGGGATTGATGCGGCGGCTGCCGAACTCGTCATCTTGGGCGAATGGTCCGAAAACGGAAGTCAGGAGAACGCGGGCGCGTGTATTTTTGGGGTGAACAGTCACAAGCTCAACTCTCCTAAGTAACAGCCCGCAAAACGGAGCGCGGCGGCATTGTTACTTGTTTGCACGGAGAGCGCCGCCGCACCCTTGCGGGCTCCTAAGTAACAGCCCGCAAAACGGAGCGCGGCGGCAACGTTACTTGTTTGCACTGAGGGCGCCGCCGCACCCTTTGCAGGCTAGCTTGATCTTACACCCGGTCAAAAAAACCCACGGTAATATTACTGTAATTGCCTCAACTGGCCTGCGCTCAAGGCCTGCGCGTGAATACCCGCTTCAACTCCGGCCCGAACTCGTTGATCAGATTCAGGCCCACCACAAAGCCCATCTCTTGATGGCCGACCCGAACGCCGTCCTTGAGCGGTTGGTAACGGCTCGGATACCAGTACGTCGAAAGCATTCCGCCGCCGTACGCCCCAGCGAGCACCGGAAGATCCAATCGCGTCTGTCCGGCGGTGTTCTTGGTGACGAAGCTCCACTTGATGGCATGTCCCGAACGCCGAAAAAAGCCCTTACAGCCGCAACGCAAGTAGCGGGGATCGTAGCCGAGCGCCGCGGCGCCGCCATGATGTATGGTTTCTTCAACGCCGAAGACCCCCAGCCACGACGCCGAACGACGGGCATAGGCGGCGGCTCCCTGCCCCCACTCCGGGGGATCCCAAACAGATTGTGAGTCGGCGGCGGCGGCCAGAGCGAAGGCGTAAAATCCCGGGGAGAGCCACGTATCGTCCCGATACTCGCGCCATCGCTCGGAGCTGCTCAGCGGCGTATAGGAATCGGAAGCGGCAGGGGGAACGCCGGTCTGCGCGGAGGCCGGCCAACAACCTGCGCCGGCCAGCAGAAGCCCGCACAGGGCCAGCGAGGCCCTACCAACTCCTAAGTAACAGCCGGACAACGAAGGCGGGCGGCAGTTTCTGAAAGGCGATGAGGCGGCCGTCCGACTCTGTCCGGCTAGCAGGAACTCTAAGCGACTCCCCCCAGCGAGGCTCCGTTGTGCGGGTGAGATCTTCAAAAGGATGGTTGCCACGAGCTGCTTCGACGGTTTCGGAGTGTCTGGTTTCATCTCGATTCCCAGTCCCACAATCGCACTTCGGTAATAGGAGCGCCGTCGATTAGCGGAAATGGGATTTTTGCGAAATGGTAGCATGGTTCTGTTCAGGGATGAATCACCGCAGTCATTGAGTCAGTCAAGGCTATGCTCCGCGCGATAAGAGCGCAAAGGGTGCGGCGCGCACCGCCAAGGAGATCAGGAACTGTTTCGCGCCCCACTCCGTTTTGCGCGAGTTCCTCAAAAGATGTTTACCGGCTCCCATCAGCTTGATCTCGAGTTTAAGTTTTTATTTGAAGATCTATGGCGGCGCGAAGGTTTGGTGCGTCTGGATGCGAGGTTTCTCGAAGAGCTTCGCTCCGTTGACGCTACGCTGTTGGAGCGTCTGACCAAGGCGCGGATGAACCCTGCGGCGCTCGATCGAAAGCAGCAGTCGGAGCTGATCGTCGAACTGGCTCCGCACCTGGAAGATTTCATTGGCCGTCTGTTCGGAATTGCGCGCGAGGTCCATGAGTTAGCGGCCAGGCACAACGCCCTGGCGTCTCTCTACGCGCTGAAGCGCAAATTCGTTCAGAAGCGCGCCATCAGTGGAATCACCAGGGAACGAGCGAACGCGATCAACGGCCCCGCGGTGGCGGCGGAGTTGGACTCGCTTTTCGGAGAGCCGCTCACCGAAGCGAGCTTCGTCAGGCACGTTTCGCGATGGCTCGAAGACGAGCCGGAACATCAGCCCCAACTCCGCACCGCCGCCCAATACGCCGCCTGGGCGGCTCTATCTTTACAGGGAATGCATAAGCACCGTCACGGTGTGCTGTTTAACGTTCCGCACAAGCTCCAAGTGAATCGCCTGATTCCGGTGGAGGCAGTGCAGGTGAACGGCGTGGCGGCGCTCGCATTGCCCGAGCGCGAGTGGCGTCAGCGCGAAGGATTCCAGCTGACGGACGCGGGCATGGACCTCAGGACCGCCCTCGATCAGGCCCACTATTGCATTAAGTGTCACCACCAGGGGAAGGATAGCTGCTCCACCGGCCTCAAGGAAAAGAACGGCGAGTTCAAAGCCAGCGCGTTCGGGGCGACATTAGCAGGCTGCCCGCTGGACGAGAAGATCTCCGAGATGAATCTGGTCAAGGAGAACGGCCACTCCATCGGAGCCCTGGCCATCGCGGTCATCGACAATCCCATGGCCGCCGCCACCGGTCATCGAATCTGCAACGACTGCATGAAGGCGTGCGTGTTCCAGAAGCAGGACCCGGTGGACATCCCGCAAGTGGAAACGCGCACGCTGAAGGATGTTCTGGATCTCCCCTGGGGCTTCGAGGTGTACAGCCTGCTGACGCGCTGGAACCCGCTCCACTTCGCCCGGCCGTTGCCCCTTCCCGCCTCGGGATACAAAGTGCTGGTGGTTGGACTCGGACCTGCCGGCTTCACTCTGGCGCATCACTTGATGAACGACGGGCACGCCGTGGTCGGCGTGGACGGTCTCAAAATCGAGCCATTACCCGAAGACATCTCCGGCGTAACTCCTCTGGGCGATCGCGCCCGCTTCCGTCCTATTCATGATGTGAACGAGTTGTATGAGTCGCTCGACGACCGCGTGATGGCGGGCTTCGGCGGCGTCACGGAGTACGGAATCACGGTTCGTTGGAACAAGAATTTCCTCAAAATTATCCGCCTGCTGCTGGAGCGCCGCGAAGAATTCCGGATGTTCGGCGGCGTCCGGTTCGGCGGCACCCTCAGCGTGGATTCCGCTTTCGAGCTCGGTTTTGATCACCTGGCGCTGTGCGCGGGAGCGGGGCGTCCCACGGTGATTCCGATGAAGAACGGACTGGCGCGGGGCGTGCGTCAGGCGTCCGACTTTCTGATGGCGCTGCAGCTCACCGGCGCGGCCAAGTCCAACTCGGTTGCCAATCTCCAATTGCGGCTGCCGATTGTGGTGATTGGCGGCGGCTTGACCGCGATCGACACGGCTACGGAATCGCTCGCCTACTATGTCGTGCAGGTGGAGAAGTTTCTGGAACGCTATGACACATTGGCCGCCGAACGGGGAGAAAGCGATGTCCGCGCGGTCTGGACGGCCGGGGAAGCGGAGGCCGCCGACGAATTTATCGCGCATGCGCGCGCGATTCGCGGCGAAAGAGCGGCGGCGGCTCGGGAAGGCCGCGCGCCCGGCCTGGTGACTCTGCTCAATGACTGGGGAGGCGTGACGATCGCCTATCGCCGCCGGTTGATCGACTCGCCAAGCTACACTCTGAACCACGAGGAGGTCGCCAAGGCCCTCGAGGAAGGCATCCGTTTCGCGGAGTGCTTGACGCCGCTCGAAGTGGAATTGGACGCTGACGGCCAGGCCGCGGCGCTCCATCTGCTCAAGCATGAGTTCGACGACGCGACCGGCAAGATCTCGCCCTCGGGAGTTCCCGTGAGGATGCCGGCCAAATCGATCCTGGTGGCTGCGGGAACCCAACCCAATACGGTTCTGGGCCGCGAAGACAGCGAAAACATTTTTCTGGACGGACGCTGGTTCCGGGCGGTAGACGAAGACGGCCGGCCGGTCAAGCCAGAGCGGGTGGTGAAACCACAATCGCCATCCGTGTTGATGTCGATCCGCCCCGACGGCCGCGGGATCAGCTTCTTCGGCGATCTGCATCCTTCGTACGCGGGCAACGTGGTGAAAGCCATGGCCAGCGCGAAACAGGGCTATCCGGTGGTTTCCCGGCTGCTGGCTCGCACGGCTCCACGCGAGCCGGAGGCCGCCGGACTATTGCACAAGCTGAATCGCGAACTGCGGCCCGTAGTGCGCGAGGTGATCCGGCTGACCCCGACCATTGTGGAAGTGGTGGTGGAGGCGCCCATGGCCGCGCGAGCGTTCCGGCCCGGCCAGTTCTACCGCTTGCAGAATTACGAGGCGCGGTCGCGGCGCGTGAACGGCACGGTGCTGGCGATGGAAGGACTGGCGCTGACGGGCGCGTCCGTGGATCGCGATCAAGGGCTGCTTTCGACCATCGTTCTCGAAATGGGCGGCTCGTCGGATCTGTGCGCGTTGCTTCAGCCGGGCGAACCGCTGATCCTCATGGGTCCCACCGGGACTCCGACGGAGACGCCCGCGCGGGAGACGGTGCTGCTGATCGGCGGCGGTCTTGGCAACGCGGTACTGTTCTCCATCGGCCAGCAGCTTCGCGCGAATGGATCGCGGACGGTCTACTTCGCTGGATACAAGAAGATCATGGACCGGTACAAGGTCGAGGAGATCGAAAAGGCCGCCGACGTGGTGATCTGGTGCTGCGATGAGGCTCCGGGGTTCACGCCGGGCCGGGTCCAAGACAAGGCTTTCGTCGGAAACATCGTCGACGCTATCGCGGCGTATGGCCGGGGCGACCTGGACCAAACGGAAATCGGGCTGCATTCGGTGGACCGTTTGATGGTGATCGGCTCGGACGCGATGATGGGCGCGGTTGCTCGCGCGCGACGTACCGTGCTTTCTCCGTATCTCAAGCCGGATCACCAGGCGATCGGCAGCATCAACTCTCCGATGCAGTGCATGATGAAGGAAATTTGTGCGCAATGCCTGCAACTCCACAGGGACCCCGTCACGGGTGAAGAGACCGTCGTGTTCTCCTGTTTCAATCAGGACCAGCATCTCGACCATGTGGATTGGAGCAACTTGCGGACGCGGCTATCTCAAAATGGCGCGCAAGAGAAGCTCACAAAACTGTGGATCGACCGTTGCCTGCGGCAGTTGGGTGTCAGGCAGGAAGCGTCGGGGGATGACTGGGGGCGAGCCCGCTTGATTTGAGCAAGACGGCCATTTCGGTCAATAGTCCTCGAGCCCGCTGTTCGACCGCCGGGGGGTATGCTCAAATAGCCGTTTGAACTGAACGTCAAGGTTTAGCCAAAGTGACCGAGCCACTCGACACGGCACAATCCAGGGCACACAATTGGCCTCTCGCGTTGGCCACGGCGCTGTTTGTGTTGCTCTGCGCGGCGGTGCAATGGAGGTCTGGTGCGTATTCCGCGGATGTGGCGAGCCATCCTGATGAACCCGGTCACGTTGTGTCCGGTCTGATGGTCCACGACTATCTTCGCAATCTCGCCGGATCGCCGACCCCGCGTTGGCCGTCAAGCCCAAGAGCCTTTGCCGAAGCATACTACGTCCATTACCCGAAGGTCGCGATCGGACATTGGCCTCCCTTATTCTACGTGGTTCAGGCGATCTGGATGTTTCTTTTCGGCAGGACGAAGGCCGCCTTGCTGCTGCTGATGCTCCTGACGATGGCTGCAACAGCTCTGCTGCTCTTTCAGACGACACGAGGATTCTTCGGAGAGGTACTAGCCTTCTCCCTTGCGGCTGTTTTTCTCCTTTTCCCGATTTCGCAACAGTCTCTCTATGCGGTGATGCCCGACGCGCCACTTGCCCTGCTATCTTGTTCAGCCATGATCGCCGGCGGATTTGGCTTGGAGGGTAGGCGCGCGTACTGGGCAAGCTTTTGTCTACTTACTGTCGCTGCGATCTTCACGCACCAACGGGGTTTGTCTTTGATCCTCGCTCCGCCCATTGCCATACTCTTGATCGGGAACAGAGACCTTTTTAGGCGCGGAGCGCTGTGGATTGTCGCTGCCCTGGCCGTCCCGGCCATCGTTGTGTGGTCGCTGTCGGGTCATCAAACCCAAGAGGTGACCGTTGCTTCAGTTGCGCGGTGGCAGC